>AEKF01000024.1_pt1 | contig 38953 bp, 36 predicted proteins | sample 342668 | NCBI WGS metagenome assembly AEKF01 (sample SAMN02954267, study PRJNA50815) | food metagenome | biome: terrestrial; feature: fermented food; material: kimchi; isolation source: Jonggazip commercial cabbage kimchi | place: South Korea | collected 2009-06 | reverse complement strand
TTTTTTGAAAATCAGGTTTCTTTCTAGTATGGAATTTAAACAAATCAATCGATTAGATCAACTATATGGGTGTAAGCTTTTTTTAACGAAGAATGAATTACAAGATTTAAAAAAGACTGCTTTTTATCAAAGTCAAAATAGATTTATTGAAATTACAAAACCGATTAAATCAGATATATGTCAACGCTGCTTTAATAAGATTAAAATTAATTGGAAATACCCTAAAAATGGAATAAAATACTGTTGGTATTGTAAAGATATGGGGACTATCAGAAGTAATGATTATTTAGTGATAATAAAAGATCCTAAACAGTATTTAGACAATAGTAAAATAAATTGGAAAGGGCAACTAACATTACAACAACAAAAAATAGCTAATGAGCAATTGATAGCATGGGAAAGGAAATTAAATCATTTAACATATGCGGTGACTGGATCTGGTAAAACTGAGATATTATATCCACTAATTAATCAAGTATTGTTAGAAAAAGGTCGTATTGCTTTAGTAGCACCACGTGTTGATGTAGTAATTGAATTATCTCAGCGTATAAAAAAATATTTTAATGGATCCATGACCGTATTACATGGAGAAGAACATGAAATTAAATACACACAATTGTTAATTTGCACCGTTCAACAATTGATGAAATTTCATCAGACTTTTGATTTAATTGTAGTTGATGAAGTAGATGCATTTCCTTTACGAAATAACAAAGCATTAGAAAAAGTAATTGAGGAAGCAAAACGACCTCAAGGGGTAAAATACTATCTTACTGCAACACCTTCAATTAATTTATTACGTAGAGTTAAACATACTAATTGGAAATTGTCATTTTTAGCTAATCGATTTCATGGTTATCCATTACCAATAATACAAATATATATTTCGCCAAAATGGAGAAAAAAATTACCCATTAAATAGAAAAACAATTATCGAAATATCAAAAAAATAAACGCTGCTTTTTAATTTTTGTACCGCAAATAGAGGATTTAAATTTAGTGAAGGCGATGATGCCTAAATCACTGTCTGTTGCTACCGTATATTCCAAGCACCCAGAAAGATCCAATAATATTAAAAAACTAAGATCACGCGAAATTAATGGGTTAATAACTACTACAATCTTAGAACGAGGAGTTACTTTTTCAGCATTAGATGTTTATATTTTGGGTGGTGATGAAGTAGTTTTTACTTATGAGACTATTTTGCAAATAGCAGGTAGATGCGGGCGAGATGCTGAGTACCCTAATGGAAATGTGTGGATATTTACCGCTGATATTACTTTAAGAATGTTACGAGCTAAAAAAGAGATTCAGTGGTTAAACAGTTGGAGGGATCATCATAGTGAATTGTGAAATTTGCAAAAAACAAATTTTACGGACATGGAATGTTAAACAATTTATTTTTGGTAAAACAATTGAATTGTATGATATTTGTAATGGATGTCGTAAAGATTTTAATGAAATAGGAGCGATCTTTTGCCCAGGATGTGGTCGAAAGCAAATGAATTCAAAACTTTGCAGTGATTGTAATCTTTGGAAAATTAAAGGCTATCAAATAATAAATAACCGAGCCATATATTGCTATAATCAAATGATGAAGCAGTATTTTAGAGAATATAAATTTAGAGGCGGGTATCATTTGAAGTCTATTTTCATGGGTGAAATAGAGAAGATTACTGATAGTAGACGAACATTAATTGTAATTCCAATTGCAAATGATAAATTACAAAAAAGGGGATTTAATCAGAGTAGTGGACTGATAAGCGCGCAAACTAAATGGATTGACGGACTTAAGTGTCAGAAACATTTTAAAGCTACTCAATCTAAAAAAACGCGATATCAGCGAATTAACACTCAGCAATGGTTTGAACTAAATGTTGATCCAAATCAGATTGAAAATAAAAAAATTACATTAATCGATGATATTTATACAACTGGCAGAACCCTTTATCATGCAGCTGATTGCTTGTATCAGGCTGGTGCCAAAAATGTGAATTCGATTACATTAATAAGATAAAAAAATGTGAACGTCTTTATTTATAATATAATATATGTTACAATGCTATTACAGGAAAGAAAGATAGCGGTTTCATCTAAGCCTGTGCGGATTTAATTGAAATTGATAAATCCAATTAAAAAGAATGGAGATTAACACTATGCTAGAATTTATTGTACGTGGTGAAAATATCGAAGTAACAGAGGCAATTAAGGCCTACGTCATTAAGCGTCTAACTCGTTTAGAGCGTTATCTTAATGATGACAATAAGTATGTAGCGCATGTCAATTTGCGCTCATACCAAGAACGGACTTTTAAAATTGAAGTAACCATTCAGTTGCCATATCTCCTTCTCCGAGCTGAAGACACCCAAGATGATTTGTATCAATCTATTGATTTTGTTTCAGATAAATTGGAACGACAAATCCGAAAATATAAGACTAAGGTAAATCGTAAGTCACGTGAAAAGGGTTATAAAGGTATTGATACCTTTATGAATGAATCATTGGATGAACCTCAATTAGAAGAGGAAGAAGATGCTCAATTTGAAATTGTTCGAACTAAGCATCTTTCATTAAAGCCAATGGATGTAGAAGAAGCTATTCTTCAAATGGATCTATTGGGTCATAACTTCTTCGTCTTCCAAGATGCAGAAAGTGATTTGCCAGCGGTAGTTTATAAGCGTAAAGATGGTAAGTATGCTTTGATTGATACCGATTTATAACATTAAATAATTGATTAATCAAAAAGATCAACTACGATGATAGTTGATCTTTTTTAGTATAATAATAATAAATTTAAGACTTTCAAAAGCTTTGTGAACAGGGGACTGTTATAATAAATAGTAAGAAAATGAGGTGAATCAGATGTATTTAGATAGAATTGAAAAGGTTCGTAAAAATTTAGCTGTTTTTAACGCTGATGGAATGTTGGTAGCAGATGGGGATAACCTAAAATATTTAACTGGATTTTTAGGTGGAACTGGGGATGGTCTACTATTGATTGGAACATCTGAGAAGAAGGCAGCACTGATTACAGATGCCCGTTATGAAGAAGAATTAAGGACTAGTTTACCTGAGGGAATTGATCTATTAATTACTCGTGATTATTATGGTGTTGCAATGCTTGCTGCTAAAAGATTTAAAATAAATAATTTAGGATTTGAAGATACTTTGCCATTTAAAATATTTGATGTATTGGATGAAAATTTTGAAGGACAGGATGAAAATTCAGATATTGTTCCAATTCCAGAATTAGTAGAGTGGTTACGCCAAGTTAAGTCTGAAAACGAGTTAGATGCACTACGTCATTCGACTGAAGTGGCTGTCAAAGCATATGAAGAATTATTGACAAAGGTAGAGGTAGGGATGACAGAGCGGCAGGTTGCTAATCTGCTAGATTTTATTATTAAAGGTTTGGGTGCAACTAGTGCATCATTTGAAACAATTGTTGCATCTGGCTATCGTGGCGCATTACCTCATGGTGAGGCAACTGATAAAAAATTAGCTGAAGGTGAATTGGTCACGATTGACTTTGGTTATTTTGTGGACGGATATACGTCAGATATTACACGAACGTTTGCCTTAGGAGCGGTTGATGATGGAGTTAAAAAAGCTTATCAGGTAGTCCAACAAGCAAATCAAAAGGCCATTCAAAAGATTAAAGCAGGAGTATCAGCTGGTGATGTTGATCAAGCCGCACGAGAAGTGATTGATCAAGCCGAATATGGTAAATATTATACCCATGCAACCGGACATGGCGTCGGATTAGCCATTCATGAAGGTCCCGTAGTTTCAACACAAGCAGAAGAAAGACTTGAAGCTGGAATGTTATTGACGATTGAACCTGGTATTTATATTCCAGGAGCATTTGGAATTAGAATTGAAGATGATGTTATTGTGACTAAAAATGGGGTTGAAAACCTAACTAGTGAGTTAACGACTGATTTAATTAGCATTGATAGGTAAGCATGATGGAATATTTTATAGCCGATTTACATTTTTTTCATGAACAGTTATTACAAAGTGAACATTTTTCGCCCCGTCCATATGATGATTTGCAGGATGAGCATCAAGGCCTACAACAGGCTTGGAATGCTAGGGTGATAGAAAATGATACAGTTTATCATTTAGGCGATTTAGCTTTTTTAAATAAAATTAAACCAGCTAAAAAAGGTTATCAAGCACTTTATGAATTATTATTAAGCCTCAATGGACAAATTGTATTGATTAAGGGAAACCATGATACTCGGGATTTATTTAAATTTTTACAAAATCAACATTCAACATTATCTGATGGTCGTCCTAAATTTAAATTTCATGATGTTGGAATGATTGTGAAAGCTAATCACCATCAATTCTTTTTGACACACTATCCTTTGATACTGGGGCCAACCGCCTCTAGTGTTAATTTACATGGGCATATTCATCATAGTCAGGTAGCAATTGCCGAAAATATTAATGTAGGAATTGATAGTTCCGATCTAGAATATTTAAATTCAGACGAGCGTCCTACTTGGGGAACACCATTGAATTTATCTGAAATTGAAATGATTTTAGAGAGGAAACGTCATCAATTATCAGAATAGCCGAAAGGAGGCCAATGAATTATGGAAAAAATAACAATTTTACACACTAATGATATTCATTCACATTTGGAGCGTTGGCCGCAGATTCGGCATTTCTTAAATACTTATCGAAAACAACTTTTACGTAATGGTGAAACTGTATTAACTTTTGATATTGGCGATGCAATGGATCGTAATCATGTTTTAACAGAAGCCAGTCATGGTCAAGCCAATGTTAATTTATTGAATGGGGTTCATTATGACGGTGTGACGATTGGTAATAATGAAGGCTTGGGTTTGAGTCATAATGATTTAAATCGACTTTATGAACATGCTAATTTTCCGGTCTTGCTAGCTAATTTATTAGATCAAAAAAGTGGACAAATTCCAAAATGGGCGCATCCATATGAAATTATTACGACCGGTGAAGGGACACGGATCGGAGTGATTGGTATGACGGCTCCGTTCATATTAACGTACCCATTACTTGGCTGGAAGCCATTACCAGTTGATGAAACGTTACAAATGATTCTAAAAGAACTAGTGGGACAAACTGATTTCAATATTTTGTTGTCACATTTAGGGTTATCGACTGATCGTCGATTAGCGGATGAATTTCCAGAATTACAAATTATTTTAGGATCACACACCCATCATCATTTACCAAAAGGTGAATGGCGAAATCAAACATTATTAGCTGCGGCGGTCGGTATGGTGAACATGTTGGTCAGGTCCAACTTGAAATTGAAGACGGCCAATTTAAACGTGCTCAAGCTTCAACTATTGATGTAGATCAACTCCCAAAATTAGCTCGTGATGCAGAGACGGCAGCTAGTTATCAGAACGAAGGCACTAAAATTCTAAAAAATCAGTTGGTGGCAGACATTCCACAAACCTTTTATCGAGGTGTAGATGCTAAAAATAGGATAATTGATTTAGGATTAGAGGCATTGAAAACTCGTACGGAGACGGACTTAGCAATGCTTTCAACGGGGATGTTTTTGGACGATTTGACTGAAGGCCCTGTCAGTATGTATGAATTACACCATATGCTACCTCATGCTGTGCATCCTATGCGCACTAAGTTAAAAGGACAAGATGTTATCAGGTTAATGAAAGAAGTCAAAAAGAACCGTAATTATCTTCTTGGTAGTCCAGTTTATGGGATGGGGTTCCGTGGTCGTAAATGGGGTGAAATAGTTTGGTCAGGCTTAGAATTGACGAATGATGGTAATGTTTTGGTACAGGGTCAACCGATTAATTTGACGAAGGATTATTATATTGGTGGGTTGGATCATTATTTGTTTTTCCATATTTTCCAACGTTAGAAATTGCGGGAAATAATGAATTATCATATGACACCGTTTTACGTGAGGATTTTGCTACTTATTTAGCGCAAAAATTCCCATCAAAAAAATAAAAATTGAAGGTATTTTGAAATGGATCGAGAACGAATGAAAGAGTTGGCGCAAGCCCAGAAGCTGGAACGAATTGCACAAACGCGATTGGAGCACGGTGAATCAGCTGCTGACTTATTGATTAATGAACGGGCGTATAAATTAGTTGCTAACTATCGTGATGCATATCAAGATGATTTGATGGCTGAGCGATTCAGCACTTTTTTGGAAAAATATGATTATTTAGTCGGTGATATAGCTGCTGATCAACTACGTATTCATGGTTTTTATAAAGATGGAACACCTGGTGTTTCAAGAATGGATCAAATTAGTGCGTTACAGGATTATATTTATGAATTTATGAATTTTGGGGCTCCATATTTTGTTTTAGAAAATCTAGAACCACATATGGTGGAAGATGATGAGCCAGAAGTTTCTCGCCCAAGACGTCGCCGAAATCATCATAGTAATAAAAATAATGCTTATATTGATGAGAAGAAAAGTTCCGTTAAAAAGAATCCTGTCAAAAAAGCTACTCATCAATTGAGTAATAAGAGTCCACGTCAAGTAACGACGAAAGGTAACAATCGAAAGCGTCGTTTTGAAATCCATGAACGAAGTACTGAGGGGGAATAAAGTATGGCATATAAAGGATATTTTATTGATTTAGATGGAACAATTTATCAAGGTAAAAAGAGCTTTCCTAGTGGAAAACGATTTATTGAACGTTTAAAAGCTGCTAATAAGCAATTTATGTTTGTGACCAATAATGCTACTAGAACGCCAGAGCAGGTCCAAGCTACACTAGCAGATGGGCACGATATTCATGTAGATTTGGATCAAATTTACACTTCAGCTATGGCTACTGCTGATTATGTAGCACAATTACCAAATGTGCATCAAGTATTAGTGGTTGGTGAAAATGGTCTGCATCAAGCATTGGCATCAAAGGGATTGAAGATTGTTACTCAAGGTTTGGCAGATGCGGTGGTTGTGGGATTAAATCGTAACTTGAAATATGATGATTTAATGTACGCCACTTTGGCTATTCAACAAGGGGCAAAATTTATCGCCACAAACATTGATACTAATTTACCTAATGAAAAGGGGATGATTCCAGGTGCAGGATCAGTTGTGGCATCAGTGCAAACATCAACACAAGTGGATCCAATCGTGATTGGTAAGCCTTATACTCCCATTATGGAAGGTGCTTTGGAGCGTGCAGGTTTGACTGTGAATGATGTGGTAATGGTTGGTGATAATTATAATACCGATATTAAAGCTGGAATTAATTTGAAGATGGACACGTTGTTAGTATATAGTGGAATTTCAACGAAAGAACAAATTACTGCAGCGCAAATTAAGCCAACTCATGAAGTTGATTCTTTGGATGATTGGTTTATTGAGTGAAACAGATTAATGGAGAATTTGATACAGAGGCTGGTACATATTTTTGTCTCAGCTTTTTTATTTGGATTAAAATAAACGACTGCTTAATATTAAATATTTCAAATTAGAAATTATCTTTACATTAATGTTATGGAATCCATCTGCAAAACATAAGATAATGAGTTTAACGATTGTAGGACTTTGAAGGAGATAGTGCGATGAAGCAGAAGTGGATATGGGGAAGTGTTGCCTTAGTAGGAATTGCCGCCCTGATCGGTGCATATTTAACACGTGATCAACAAAAAAGTATTAATATTAACGCGGTAGGTTCCACCGCCTTACAACCAATGGTGGAAGCAGCAGGTGAAGAATTTCAACGTAAAAATCCAGGTGTTTATATTAATGTCCAGGGTGGAGGATCAGGTACTGGTTTAGCCCAAATTCAATCTGGAGCGGTTGATTTAGGAAATGCAGATATGTTCGCTGAAGAAAAAAAAGGTATCAAAGCGGATAAATTAACTGATCATCAAGTGGCCGTGATTGGAATTGCGCCTATCTTGAATAAAGAAGCTAAAATCAAAAATTTAACTACACAACAAATGATTGATATATTCACTAAAAAAATTACCAATTGGAAAGAAATCGGTGGCGCTGATATGCCGATTATCTTAGTTAATCGAGTCAATGGATCAGGAACTCGGGTGACCTTTGAACGTTATGGACTAGATCAAACGCCTTCTGCAGAAGGACAAGAACAGGACTCATCAGGAACAGCACGCTCAATTGTTTCTTCAACGCCAGGGGCAATTTCATACGTAGCATTTTCTTATATTGATAAAAAACAAATTGATGTCCCTAAGTTAAATGGAGTGACACCTAATAATACCAATGTAACGAATGGTAAATATCCGATTTGGTCATATGAACATATCTATACTAAGGGCGATACTAAGCCAGAAGTGAGTCAGTTTATTAAGTACTTAAAGTCAGAAAAGATTCAAAAAACATTGATACCAAAATTAGGATATATATCAATTCATGATATGCAAGTTCAACGTAATGTCTCAGGTGTCGTAACATCTGTCAAGTAAAGAGGTATTAAAATGGATGAGATTAGAGAAGCGCTAACAAAAACTAGTGCCGCTACCAAAAAAGACCGTTTTGGCCGAGCTATTTCAATGTCAGCTTTAGCTTTGATTTTAATTGTTGTTATATCGATTTTTTGGTTTGTTGCCTCCAAAGGCTTAGCAACATTCTTTACCAATCATGTCAATTTGGGTGACTTTTTAACTGGTTCAAAATGGGCGCCGGGGCAAGTCGATGCACAAGGGAAACCAATGGCTGGAGCCGCATCAATGATTGTGGGATCATTTTTGGTAACTTTGTTATCGGCAATTATTGCAACTCCTTTTGCGATTGGAACAGCTGTCTTTATGACGGAAATATCACCTAGAAAAGGTGCAAAAATTTTGCAACCAGTTACGGAACTGTTGGTTGGAATTCCATCAGTTGTTTATGGATTTATTGGATTAACGATTGTTGTACCCACGATGCGCAGTATATTTGGTGGATCTGGGTTTGGAATTTTAGCTGGGGCGATGGTATTGTTTGTAATGATCTTACCAACAGTTACATCAATGACGGTTGATACTTTACGAGCTGTACCACGTCATTATCGTGAATCGGCTTTAGCTTTAGGAGCGACACGTTGGCAAATGATTTATAAAGTTATTTTACGGTCAGCAACTCCAGGAATTTTAACGGCCATCGTATTTGGAATGGCACGGGCATTTGGAGAAGCTTTGGCGGTACAAATGGTGGTTGGAAATGCGGCTTTGATGCCACATAATTTAACATCACCATCAGCTACCTTGACTTCAGTTTTGACCCAAGGAATTGGGAACACTGTCATGGGATCACTTGAAAATAATGCTTTATGGTCATTAGCATTAATCTTATTGTTAATGTCACTTGTCTTTAATTTGGTCATCCGTGCAATTGGTAAGAAGGGAGCAATGTAGCTCATGAGCGCAAAAAAAAGTGATAAATTAGCAACCATTATTCTATATGGGATTGCTGGATTCGTAATTTTAATTTTGGCCGCATTATTGGGCTACATTTTGGTACAAGGAATTCCCCATTTATCATGGCATTTCCTAACGTCTCCGGCAGAATCATTTACTGCTGGGGGTGGAATTGGAATTCAACTCTTTAATTCCTTTTATTTATTAATTATTACAATGGTAATTTCATTCCCGATTGCTTTGGGGGCCGGAATTTATTTGAACGAATATGCTAATCGAAAATCTAAAACAGTTGAAGTGATTCGGACTATGATTGAAATCCTTTCTTCATTACCTTCTGTGGTAGTCGGGTTGTTTGGATTTTTACTGTTTGTGGTTCAATTTAAATTTGGATTTTCATTGCTATCTGGAGCGATTGCGTTGACATTCTTCAATTTGCCATTGTTGACCCGCTCTGTGGAAGAATCTTTACGGACAATTCCTGACTTGCAACGTGAAGCTGGGGCAGCACTTGGATTATCTCGTTGGGAGACGGTGGGGCACGTAATTTTACCTGCAGCCTTACCCTCAATTGTAACCGGAATTGTATTGTCAGCAGGACGAGTTTTTGGAGAAGCAGCGGCGCTAATTTATACGGCGGGGCAATCAGCACCAGTCGTTAATTTTACTGATTGGAATCCATTTAATCCTACATCGCCTTTGAATGTGATGCGTCCAGCGGAAACCTTAGCAGTGCATATTTGGAAAATTAATTCTGAAGGAATTATGCCTGATGCCACAGCTGTTTCAGCGGGAGCTTCAGCAGTCTTAATTATTGCGGTTTTGCTTTTTAATTTCACAGCACGTTCGTTAAGTAAGTTCTTATACCAACGCTTAACATCAAGTAAGTAGGGAGTTATTAGATGACAGACGTAAATAAATTAGTTTTTTCAGACGAAATGCCTGAGCATTACGTCATTGATATTAATGATGAAAAACATGAAGTAGCCTTATCATCACAGGATTTAGAAGTTTTTTATGGTGAAAAACAAGCTCTTCAAAAAACCAATCTTAAATTTGAACGTTATAAAATCACTTCATTAATTGGAGCTTCCGGTTCGGGTAAATCAACTTTTTTGAGGTCATTAAACCGAATGAATGATACGGTTGGAACGGTCAATGGTAAGATTATGTACCGTGGTTTGGATGTTAATTCATCTGATATTGATGTTTATGAAATGCGGAAACATATTGGATGGTTTTTCAACGGCCCAATCCCTTTGCTAAGTCGATTCAAGAAAATATAACCTTTGCATTAAAGCAACATGGAATTAAAGATAAAGAAATTTTAAAAGAACGGGTAGAAACGAGTTTAAAGCAAGCCGCTTTATGGGACGAAGTGAAAGATAATTTAAACAAATCTGCTTTATCTTTATCAGGGGGACAACAACAACGATTAGTAATTGCACGAGCAATCGCCTTACATCCTGACATTTTACTTTTAGATGAACCTGCCTCGGCTTTAGATCCAATTTCATCTGCCAAAATTGAAAATACTTTGTTAGAATTAAAAGAAAAATATACAATTATTATTGTGACACACAATATGCAACAAGCTGCTCGAGTGTCTGACTACACGGCCTTTTTCCATATGGGTGAAGTATTGGAATACGATTTAACGCGAAAAATATTTACGCGACCAAAGGTACAAAGAACGATTGATTATGTCAATGGAAACTTTGGATAAGGGTGATATAAATGAGTGAAAAATTATTAATTACAGAAAATGTCCGCCTCTATTATGGTGAAAAAGAAGCGTTACATGGGATTAATTTAGACTATGATCGTTATGGAATAACTGCCTTAATTGGCCCATCTGGGTCAGGAAAGTCAACTTATCTTCGGGCCTTGAATCGGATGCATGATTTAACTGATTACGTTACCGTAACGGGAACCTTTCTGCTAAATGGTGAAGATATCTATGCCCCAACGATGGATACAGTTGATTTACGTAAGCAGATCGGGATGGTTTTTCAACAACCGAATCCGTTTCCATTTTCAATTTATGATAATGTTGCTTTTGGAATGCGTACTGCAGGAATTAAAGATAAAGCTCAACTGGATGAAAAGGTTGAAGAATCTTTACAAGCTGCGGCCATTTGGGATGAAGTTAAAGATGATTTACATAAATCAGCCCTTTCATTGTCTGGAGGACAGCAACAACGAGTTTCCATTGCGCGAGCATTAGCCACCTCACCGGAAATTTTGCTACTAGATGAACCAACCTCAGCGCTTGACCCAGTTTCAGCTAATATGGTTGAGAACACTTTGATGCAATTACGAGATCAATATACAATGATTATTGTGACACATTCGATGTCGCAAGCTTCGCGTATCTCAGATCGAACTGCCTTTTTTAATCAAGGTAATTTGATTGAAGTGAATGATACTAAAAAAATGTTTCTTAATCCTGACCAAGAGATGACACAAGATTATATTTCTGGTCGTTTTGGATAATAAAAATTAAAGGAGAACCGCTATGCGTCGATTATTTGATGAAGAATTAGCAGATCTAGATACATCGTTTAAAGAAATGGGATTATTAGTTTCTGAGACGATTCAACGCTCTGTACAAGCCTTTTTGGACCATGACCGTGACAGCGCACAAGATATCATTGACAATGATAAGGCGATTAATCAACGTGAGATTGCTTTAGAAAAAAAGACTTTTGAAATGATCGCTTTGTATCAACCGGTTACCACAGATTTACGTGAAATTGTGACTATTTTAAAAGCCGTTTCAGTAGTAGAACGCATTGGGGATAATGCACGAAATATTGCTTTATCAACCATTCACGTTAAGGGAAACCGACGTGTGGCGAAAATTGAAAAGCAAATTGGTGAAACTGGGACTTTGGTTGCTAAGATGGTGGCTGATGTTTTAACTTATTACATTAGTGATGATGCTGCTGGTGCCACTTCAATGTCTGATGTAGCTATGGTAGTGGCAAACGCCACCAAAGCAATTCGTGATTTAGCGATTGAAGCTATGAAAGCTGATCCTGAAAATGTTGAAGCTGCTACTGATTATTTGGTAGTAGGAGGATATTTGAAGCGGACGGCAGACTATGTTACAGATATTGCCGAGTGGGTAATCTATAAGCGAACTGGTAAGATTGTAGAATTAAATCCAGGCACTTCAAGCTTTATCTAAACATCATAGAGTGAAATGCTTATTTTGGATATATTGAATTAATTTTAGATTATTAATCTTTAAAAATAATGATTAAAGTGATGTTTAATAATTGAAATCCAGCTTTAAATTACGTTTGTAAAAGTATTACAAAAATTAATTTATAGGGAGGATAGGGATATTTTTATCCAATTCCTCCTTTTTATTTTGTGAGAGCTTTAAATAGTAGCGTAACGCTTGTTAAAAAATTTGGTAGCATATGAAAGATAGTTAATTAATTTGATAAAAATATTAGGGGAAAAGTATGAATGATACATTAATTTTGCGAGGCTTACAGATCGTTTTGGTAATTGGAATTGCGATAATGCTGTTTGTCTACTACCGTCAGATCAAAAAAGCTGGGTTAAAGTTACGCCAGGGTGGAATTAAAGCTTTTATCATCGGCTTTATCACTGATTTTGGTGATACTATTGGAGTGGGAAGTTTTGCAACAACCACGGCAGCGTTTAAGGTAACTAATTTTTTAGATGATGATCGAAAGTTACCAGGAACAATGAACGCCGTACATGCCGTACCAACGATGTTTGAGGCGTTATTTTTTCTTACAGCAGTTAAAATTGATTGGCCTACTTTTATAGTGATGACGGTAGCATCTGTTTTAGGAGCTGTCATTGGACCTCGGTTAACAGCTGGGTGGGATGCGCAAAAAATTCGCGGGGTGTTAGCATGGATGTTAGTTATTGCAGCCCTTGTGATGATTTATAATATTTTCTTTTTACCAATTCCGGCGATGGGAAAAAATGCTTTAGTTGGTTGGCAATTATGGTTAGGGTTTGTTTTAATTTTTTGCTGGGGATTTTAATGACGTTGGGTCTAGGAAACTACACGCCTGAATTAATTTTCTTTTCTTTAATGGGAATGAACCCCTTAGTGGCTTATCCCGTAATGATGATGAATTCAGCTGTCGTCATGACGACAGCTGCAACTGGATTTATTAAAACTAAGCGAATTCAATGGCGAGGACTTGGTATGCTTGTTTTGGGTGGAATTGCTGGTGTGGTTGTGGCAGCAACTTTAGTCAAAAATATTAATCTTTCAGTTTTGCGTTATGGAATCGTTATCCTTTCCTTGTGGACAGCTTATAGTCTTTGGAAAGAATCACGGCAAGTATTATCAATGGAAAAATCGATTGAAAATAATTAAGGTGAAATTTGATGTAAGTGAACTAGCGGGTGGGAATAATTTTATTCCTGCCTTTTTTGTTTTGATAATTTTTTTGATATAAAGTCTGAAAAATTTCATAAAAACAATCTTTAAATATTAATATTATATAAAGGAATTTCAAGAATTAATAAAGCTCGAGGTCAAAAACAGTTTGTAGTGGCAAAACATGTTAAATTAAAATCAAGGAAAAGTAGAAAAAGGAGTTTGGACGTGGCGGGCACGTTTCAGTAAAGCAAGATGACCCAAGTAGGACACATTGTTATTGGTTTAATTGTGGTAATAGCGGCCATATATTTATTTATTTTTGTCACGCAACGTTTGACAACAAGACAAGTCGCTAAATTAATGATTAAACTACAAACTTTAAAGGATATTCCAATGCAAGATCGACTGGTTAAAGGTCGTAAAATGAGTCTCATGGGACAAACTTTAGATGATTTTCAAGAAAATGAAGCTTTATATAATCGAATTGTGGCTACAGACTTTGATGATGTGAAGCAACAGGCTGATCAAGTATTAGCATCAGCACAGGGATTTAATATCTGGCAAACTAATCAAGACTTACGAAATTTGAAAAAGCGTGTTGATCAGGTTGCACGCGATATTGATACTGTTAATCAAGGTTTAACTGATTTAGAACAAATTGATGCAGAACACAAGCAAGCGGTTCAAGATTTAGAACTAAAATATAAAAATTTACGAAAAACTTTGTTGTCACAAAATTTTATTTTTGGGAATACATTAGATAAATTAGAAGATATTTTGGGCGAATTAGAAGATGAGTTTTCTGAATTTTCTAATCGTACGGAGAATGGAGACCATGTAGCCGCCTCAGAAATATATGAATCATTGGCTATGGAGACTAACCAATTAGAAGAACGGATGGATCAAATTCCGGGTTTGGTTAAAGATTTGAGTACCACAATTCCAGAACAACAAGAAGAGCTACAAGCGACTTTTGATCAAATGATGGAACAGGGATTTACATTCAAAGATAATTTCGTAGAGCAGGCACTTAAACAAATTGAAGAAGATCGCAAGACTACTTTAGAAGCACTAAAGAATTTGACGCTTAAAAAAGTTCAAGAGCAGTTAACAACTTTACATCAAGAAATTAATCAAATTTATAAAACTTTTGAGAATGAATACCAAGCATCACAAATTGTGCAAAAAAAGTTAGACGAATTACGAGAATATTTGGGACATCTGCAACAGCAAAACCAAAATTTGAATCAGTTAGTTGGACAATTAAATCAAAATTACATTTTCAATCATGATGAAGAAAATAGTATTCGTGATTTATCACGTCAGCTGTTACAAGTTGAAAAAGATTTAGATAGCATTCGACTAGGTATTAATAAGAAGGAAGTTGTATTTTCACAATTAACGGAAAAATTAATGGTTGATGAAAATCAATTGGATCAAGTTGAAGAACAACAAATTGGCCTTTGGGATAATTTAAAAGTTTTACCTGAAATCGTTAAAACTGCTCAAAATAAAGTTGAATTATTTGTTGAATCTATGCGCAAGATTAAACGACGTGTTGAGCGACAAGGATTACCTGGAGCACCCACGACTTATTTGAATTTCTTTGATCAAGTCTCGGAAATGTTGAATAAGTTACAACAACAAGTCAATGCTCCGCGGGTAAATGTTGATGACTTACAACGTCAAGTTAGTATTGTTGGCTCGGATCTAGATAATCTGCAGGTCGCTACTAATGAGCTACTCGCCAATGCCACATTAACTGGAATTTTATTGCATAAGGCTAACCAATATCGGGAATATCCTGAAGTAGTTCAAGCTGTGCAAAATGCTCAGGTGGAATATAATCAGTTTTATAATTATGAAAAGGCCGTTGAGGTTTTGGGACAAGCGTTAGATCGAATTGAACCAGGAACGACCGAAATTTTAAGAGAACAAAACAACCAAAATCGGCTTATCTAAATTTATTAAAATTACTTGTAGCACTAGATTTAAGTATGTTAAAATTAGCATGAAAGCTAGGAACTGAGTAGAATTAATTTAGGACATGTTAGAGATATGGCGGTTGGTGCAAGCGATACCTAAAATTAATTTGAATTACATTCATGAATAATATAGTTTTCCGCTTCATCTAGCGATATCAAGATGCCAAGTGGTGATTGTTAGACAGTCACAATTTAGGTGGTACCGTGTATTAAGTTGCACCCTAATGACATTTTTTGTTATTGGGGTGCTTTTTTATTGAAATAAATATTATTATTGGAGGATTTACAGATGGACGTTTTAAGTGAATTAAAGTGGCGTGGAGCCATTAATCAGGTTACTGATGCGGAAGGATTAAAAAACACGATCGAAAATGAAACGATTGGAGCTTATGTAGGAATTGATCCGACAGGAGATTCTATGCATATTGGACATTTAATTCCTTTTATGATTTTAAAGCGCCTACAATTAGCCGATGTTCGGCCGGTGATCGTAATCGGGGGGGCAACCGGTTCAATTGGTGATCCGTCTGGTAAGAAGCAAGAACGCAAATTATTAGATCAAAGTTCAGTGGATCAAAACGTCCAAAAAATTACGAGACAAATGGAACGTTTATTTGGTAAAGATGGTTTTACAGTAACAAATAATAAAAATTGGTTGGGTGAAATGACTTTGTTGGACTTCTTACGTGATTACGGAAAGCTATTTCCTATCAACGTAATGTTAGCCAAAGACGTTGTAGCATCAAGACTTGAAGCTGGAATTTCATTCACCGAATTTACCTACCAAATTCTACAATCAATCGATTTTCATCATCTTTGGAAAAATGAGCATGTTCGGTTACAAATTGGGGGATCCGACCAATGGGGAAATATTACCGGTGGAATTGATCTAATTCATCGTTTGGAAGGTAATGATGCCCAAGCTTATGGATTGACAGTGCCATTGTTATTGAAGGCAGATGGGACCAAATTTGGTAAGACCGAAGGGGGAGCTATCTGGTTGGATCCAGCTAAGACTACGCCGTTTGAATTCTATCAATTCTGGCTTAATACAGCAGATAATGATGTAGAAAAAATGCTTAAGTACTTTACCTTCTTATCGGAAGAAACGATTGCAGAATTAATGAATGAAATGCAAAATGATGCTGCAAAACGTACAGCTCAAGTTCGTTTAGCACAAGAAGTAACTTCCTTTGTGCATGGGGAACAAGCTGTGAAGACGGCAGAATTGATGACCTCAATTTTGTTTGGGAATGGAGATGTAAGTCAACTTACATTAGAAGAAGTAGCCACTCTAGCAGGAAATGTTCCAACATTTAAACAAGATGGAAATAAAATTGAGCTACTTGATTTAATCGTGGCAGCTGGACTAGAAACATCAAAGACTGCTGCCCGTCGCGCAGTTAAAGATGGGGCTATTCGCATTAACGGTGTTCAAATCAAAGATGATACAGCTGAAATTGATCCACAAAGCAAATATGATGGGCAATATATTATTGTTAAGCGTGGAAAGAAGAAGTGGGCTGTTGGAGTTTTAAACTAGTTTTTAATTTTGAGCGTAAACTATTGCTTAAACTTGAAGTTATGTTGTCGGTATGCTAAAATCTACCAGTAGATAGGATATCTAAAGGAGGCGCAGCTAAATGTATAACGCATTATTGACGGCAATGATTGTTGTCGGAATTTTGATTATTATTGCTGTATTAATGCAGCCATCAAAGCAACAAGATGCTTTGTCGGCCTTATCAGGTGGTGGCGGAGATTTGTTTGCAACCCAAAAAGCACGAGGTTTTGAAGCTGTGATGCAACGTGCTACAACCGTATTAGGAGCTATTTGGTTCCTCTTGGGATTGGCTTTGGTATATCTTTCAGCACACTAACGAATAGCGCATTTCCCTCTCGTGATACGTTGCGAGAGGGTTTTATTTTAGAAACAGAGGAAAAAGATAAAAAATGGACGCACAACAATTACAAAAAGAATTATTTGGCTTTTTAAAAGCTAATAATACGCAAAGTTATTCCGCTCAAACTTTAACGGATGGCTTACGTTTAAATGACGTAAACGGATTTACACAGGTAGTTCAAGCCTTGGCTCAATTGGAACGTGATGGACAAATTGCCGAGATTGATGGGGCTTTCAAATATAATGCAAAGAGCCAAGGATATATAGGAACTTTCCGTTCTAATGCGAAAGGCTTTGGATTTGTGGCTGTAGATGATCTAACGGAAGATGTTTTCGTAAATCCAGATAATACAGCTCAAGCTTTAAATTTGGATCAAGTTCGAGTGACTTTGTTAACGAAGGGGGATGCTGATGCTGGTCGAGGCCCCGAAGGAATCGTAGAAGAAATTATTAGTCATGATTTGAATCAAGTGGTTGGTGAATTTAAATTAGGTTCTGATTACACCGGATATATTGGAACAATTAATATAACGGATAAGAAAAATGCAAATTATAATTTCTTAGTAAGTGAAGGTGGAGTGACCGCTAACGATGGTGAAGTTGTCGTTGCTCAAATCAAAGAATATCCTACACCAGCGATGCCTAAGCATATGAATGGAGTTATTTCAGAAACCATTGGATTCAAAGATGAACCAGGGGTTGATATCATGGCAATCGTTCATCAACATAAGGTTCCAGCTGTTTTTGATGAGGAAGTTTTGGCACAAGCAGAAGCTATCCCTGACCATGTTTTAGATTCTGAATGGGCAGGACGTGAAGATATTACTGACCAACCTTTGGTTACGATTGATTCAATTGAATCAAAGGATTTGGATGATGCGGTAGTTGTTTGGAAATTAGAAAATGGTAACTTCCATTTGGGAGTACATATTGCTGATGTTTCTCATTATGTTCCTGAGGGGACACCCTTGGATGATGAAGCTTATAATCGCGGAACTTCAGTTTATTTGACTGATCGTGTCATTCCTATGCTACCTCGTAATATTTCAAATGGAATTGCTTCATTAAATCCAGGGGTTGAACGTTTAGCGATGTCAGCTGAAATGGAATTTACGCCGCAGGGTAAGCTTGTTGATTATCGATTGCATCAGTCTGTGATGAAATCACACGCAAGAATGACTTATAAAGCGGTTAATGCCATTTTGGATGGGGATGAAGAAACTCGTGAAGAATATGCTGATTTGGTCCCAATGTTTGAAACCATGGGAGAGTTGCATAAAATTTTAGCTCAAAAGCGAATTGATCGTGGAGCAATCGAATTTGACGCCCCAGAAGCCAAAATTATTGTTGATGCTGCTGGTAAGCCTACAGATATTCAAATTCGTGAACGAGGACTCTCAGAACGAATTATTGAATCATTTATGTTATCAGCTAATGAAACAGTTGCCATGCATTTTGATCAATTGAAGGTACCATTCTTATACCGAGTCCACACTTCGCCTGATTTGGATAAAAGTGTTCGTTTCTTTGAATTCGTGAAAGCCTTGGGTGGTAAAGTTAATGCCGATCCAAACAAAGTTAAGCCGATGGATTTCCAAAAAATTCATGATGAATTTATGGGATTACCATCTGAACAAATGGTTTCAACAATGATGCTTCGTTCAATGCAACGAGCAGCTTATACAAATGAATCTTTGGGACATTTCGGGTTGGGGGCTGAGTATTATACTCACTTTACATCACCAATTCGTCGTTATCCAGATTTAACGGTTCATCGTTTGATCAAGTGGTATGAGAAGAATGGAACTGATGAAGCAGCACAAGCAAAGTATCGCGATAAGTTATCTGAGATTGGAAATGATACTTCAATGCGTGAGCGTCGTTCAATTGATACTGAACGTGATACTGATGCAATGAAAAAGACCGAATTTATGGAAGATAAGGTTGGCCAAGAATTTGATGCAGTTGTTAATGGGGTAATGAAGTTTGGAATGTTTGTCTCATTGGATAACACTGTTGAAGGTCTAATTCACACTTCTAATCTAACTGATGATTATTATATGTATGATGAGAGCCATTTAGCTCTAATTGGTCGTCGCTTCCATCATATTTATCAAATTGGACAAGCAGTGAAGGTGAAATTAGTTCGTGTTAATAAGGAACAAAGTTCGCTTGATTTTGTTCTAGTTGATCCTGATGCAGCACCAATTACGGATATCAAAGTAGCTGATGGGCATCGAGGTGGTTATGGTGATAAAAACAATAAGAATCACCATGATAAGCCACGTAATGGTAAATATAATAGCGGAAATGCTAAGAAGAGCCAAGGTACTAGTCAACGTCATAATAACGGTCAAGCACTTGGGACACTTAACGACCGTCGTAAGCCTAATGATTCAAGAGATAATGCTAATCGGAAAGGCCGACACTAAAATCAGGGAGGTTAACCATGGCCAAATCTAAAAAAACAACACAACAGTATTTAGCGACCAATAATAAAGCACGCTATAATTATGCTATCGGTGCTACATATGATGCTGGGATGGCACTCACTGGAACTGAAATTAAATCTGTTCGTGCAGGTCAAATTACCATTGCTGATGGCTTTGTTCAAATTAGACATGGTGAGGCATGGTTGGATAATGTCAATATCGCACCTTATGCGCAAGGAAACCAATTTAATCATGAACCTTTGCGCCCACGGCGTTTATTATTACACAAGCGAGAAATACAACAACTAGAACGCTCTTCGTCTGAAGCAGGTGTCACAATTGTGCCACTCAAGGTTTATATTAATCACGGTTTTGCTAAAGTTTTAATTGGGGTTGGAACTGGTAAGCGGCGGTTTGATAAACGAGAAACTATTAAAAGGCGAGATCAAGATCGTGATCTACAACGTAAGTTTAAAGGTAGTGTTCGTTAATCAACTGAGTTTATTAACATTTGTTGAAATCTTATAAAAAAATATATTTAATTTATTTAAGAGCCTGGAGTAAAAATTGTCCTAGGTTCTTTTTTATTGTCAAAATAACTTAAATGTATCTTGTATAATTCGGTAATTAGAATTATATGTGAAAAAAACTTATTAATTTTAAAATCAAAAACAGGCTAAGCGCAACCTTTAATTTGATTTTATGAGAATATATGTTCTGTAAAACTAATTTAGTGCTTGTCAAAGATAAAACTAATTGCTAAAATGAGAACATTATTAAAAAAGGACATTTTAATAAGAATTAATAATAAAAAGGATGGGGTATGTATGGAAACTGAACAAAAGCAAGAAAAGAAATTTTTCGGACAACCAATTGGTTTGTCAACTCTGTTTATGACAGAAATGTGGGAACGTTTTTCTTATTATGGAATGCGAGCAATTTTACTTTACTACATGTGGCATTTAATTGCGGTTGGTGATTTAAATATTACTAAGGCCGTGGCTGCATCAGTGATGGCGATCTATGCCTCGATGGTTTACTTGACGGGTGCATTAGGTGGTTACTTAGCTGACCGAGTGATTGGTTCTAGGCGAGCCGTTTTCATTGGTGGAGTCTTTATCATGCTAGGGCACATTGTCTTATCGCTACCATTTGGATCTTCAGCTTTGTTCACTTCCATTGTCTTGATCATTATAGGAACAGGACTTTTGAAACCAAATATTTCGTCGATGGTTGGTTCACTTTATCGGCCAGAAGATCGACGTCGGGATGCCGGATTTTCAATTTTTGTTTTCGGAATTAACTTGGGTTCATTTATTGCACCTTTGTTGGTTGGTTGGACACAACAAAATGCTGGTTACCATCCAGCCTTTGGATTAGCAGCAATTGGGATGTTCCTTGGATTGGTTCAATACTACTTCGGTGGTAAAAAGAACTTACCAAAGGATGGGCTAAAACCTACTGATCCGTTGGAAGCTCATGAAGTTAAACCTTTAATTATTAAAACTGTTTCTGGAATCGTTGCTTTGGTAGTGGTTGTTGCTGTTATGATGATGATGGGTTGGAATAATATTACAGATTATATTAATTTACTAACTATCATTGCAGTGTTAGTGCCAATTTATTACTTTACTCAAATGCTATCTTCTAAGAAGGTAACTAGTAAAGAACGTTCACGAGTCTTAGCATATATCCCACTCTTCTTAGGTGCTGTATTATTCTGGGCATTAGAAGAGCAGGGATCAGTTGTATTAGCAACCTTTGCGGAAACACGAACAATCCATTCATGGTTTCCAGCTGCTTGGTTCCAGTCGTTGAATCCATTCTTTATTATGTTGTATACGCCTTTCTTTGCTACAATGTGGACTCGTTGGCGTAAAAATGCGCCTTCGTCACCAATGAAATTTGCGGTTGGATTGATTTTTGCGGGAGCATCATTCTTACTTCTTGCAATCCCAGGAAGTCTATGGGGAACTGCTACTCGTGTATCACCATTATGGCTTTTGGGATCATGGGCGTTAATTATTTTTGGTGAAATGTTAATCTCACCGGTGGGTCTTTCGGTCACTACTAAATTAGCACCACGGGCCTTTAATTCACAAATGATGTCTCTTTGGTTCTTGGCTGCAGCAGCTGGATCAGCGTTGAACGCACAATTTGTTGGATTGTACACACCAAAGACAGAGGTTTCATACTTCCTTATTTTTGGAATCGTGGCCGTTGTGTTAGGAATTATTATGTTGTTTCTTGTAAAAATGGTTGTACGTTTGATGGATGGAGTAGATTAAAAATTAAACTAGTTAGGTAATAAAAATCCATGAATTTGGTTTTTATTACCCTTTTTATTTAAAGACGTTTAAAATTATCTTTAATAAGAGTATGAGTAGTTTGGATTAGAGCTTATTTACTGAAATGGAGGATTATAACAATGGATCGTTTTAAACTTGAAATTAAGTCCAATGCCGATTTATCGGCTTTGGAAATGATTAAAATCATGCAAGAACGTGTTGCAGTTTTTGTGGTGGAACAAGATTGTCCCTATCAAGAAATTGATGATAAGGATGAAGATGCATGGCATGTTATTTTAAAAGATCAAAAAAATGATCAAGTTGCGGCTTATGCTCGCGTGGTTAGACATGATGATGGAAAATCAATTAGCTTCGGACGCGTTTTAGTTGTTAAATCATATCGCCAACAACAATTGGGAAGGGCGATTGTTACAGCGGCAATAGACCACATTCATAAACAATTTCCAAAACGTACAGTGAAAATTGCTGCTCAAAATTATTTACGTAATTTTTATGCTTCTTTTGGCTTTAAAACACAATCAGACGTATATCTAGAAGACGGAATTCCACATATAGACATGACTTTAGTTGAATAAGGTGGATTTAATTTTAGTTAAATTGAATGGGCTATCCAAAAAGCAATAATGTTTTATTTCAAGCAAGCAAATTATAAAATCATTATAAGTTCAGATTAGAAAATTAGTTCTATATATCTGAACTTTTTTTATATAACAATAATTATTACCAAAAATTGCAATAAGTTTGGAATAAATAAATATTTCTTTTTGAAAATAAAAGTTTTATAATTTGAAATATTGGTTAAATTAATTAGCGTTAGAGCGGTTAGATTGAATTTATTTACTTAATTCATACAAAAGATAAAAACGGAGTAGTTTTATGAAAAAAATATTAATGTGGGTCGGCTTGGTTCTAGTTTTTTTGTTGGTAGTTTTTGGGATTGTTTTCCGAAATGAGATAACAACAATAGCTACGACGAAAAAACTTAATGATAAACCTTTTTATGAAATGAATTATCGTGGAGATTATGCTTTAGATAAAATTTTGAAAAAAGGAGTTGATAATGATCAAGAATTGGCTGATTTTGCAACGAAACAATTATTGCATGGTATTCCGGTGAAAATAAAAGTTCCGAATTTAGGTTGTACAACCTTCAATGCGACTACTCCAACGGAGATAAAACGTTTTGCCCGTAATTTTGACTTAGATAACGCTCCAGTCATGGTTGTCCGGACTAAACCTAAAAATGATTATGAAAGTATTTCTGTAGTTGATCCTGGCTTGATCGGGATTAAAGCAGAGGGAATGAACAAACCAATGGGGCGTTTAATGACATTAGTTGCCCCTTATATTCCATTAGATGGAATGAATGAAAAAGGACTAAGTGTTGCAGTATTAAAATTGCAAGATGAAAATACGAATCAGAACACGGGTAAGCCAGGGATTAATACTACTGTTGCTATTCGTATGATTTTAGACAAGGCCAAAACGACAGATGAAGCTGTTAATTTGTTGAAAAAGTATGATATGCATAGTTCTTCAACTGCGACATATCATTTTCAAATTGCGGATAAACGAGGAAAAAGTGTTGTAGTTGAATATGTTAATAATCAAATGAAGGTCTTACCATCTGATAAGAACTATCAAGTTGCGACGAATTTTTATTTGAGTCCTGAAAAGTATGGTCAAGGAAAAGGTCAAGATCGTTATAAAATCGCGACGGAAAAGTTAGAAGATCAGAAAGGTATTTTGACACCAGAACAATCAATGGATCTTTTAAAGGCTACACATTTAGAGGATAAAGGTGATAATAGTAAAGCCATGGTCACACAATGGAGTGCCGTTTATCAACAAGATAAGCTACAACTAGATATTGCGACTGGACATAATTATAAGAAGGTATATCATTTTAATGTACATTGATAAATTATTTTATACTATGAATAGGGACTTTGATTTGATTATAGAGCCATTCAGTGCGATAATATTAGAGAAGAAGAATTTGAAAATAAAAAATTATAATTTAATTTAATTAAAATGTAGCTTTTTGAATATGACGGTGTTATAATAATTACAGAGTTAAAAAGCAATTTTGTTTTATGTTTTACCGAATGTATGGCACATTGATTTTTGATTTATTATTATTTAAGTATGGCAAGTGCCAAGGAGGTTTCACACATGGAACAAGGAACAGTAAAATGGTTTAACGCAGACAAGGGATTTGGATTTATCGAACGCGAAAATGGTGGAGATGTATTCGTACATTTCTCAGCTATTCAAACTGACGGTTTCAAGTCATTAGACGAAGGACAAAAAGTTAACTTTGACGTTGAAGAAGGAGCTCGCGGATTGCAAGCTGTTAACGTTACTAAGGGTTAATTCTTTAGTGCTTAAATAAAAAAGCAGTGCATTTATGTACTGCTTTTTTTGTATGAATTTTTTGAATTTAGGGCTATTGATGTTCTTGCCCTAGGATGGTTTAAGGGGACGCCCTTCTTAGATGCAAATTGGAATTAATTTAGATCTATAATTTTATATTAGTTAAATATCAAGAATAACTAATTACCAATTTGTTCACATTCTATGATAAAATAAAGATGTTAAATTAATTATAAAATCATGAGGGAGTAACGGCAGACTTAAGTTTGCGGTCCCACCGTCAGCAAGAGCAGCTTGACTGCTCCGGTGGTCCTTAAATTGTGAGACTCGTGGTGACTTTCTAAATGTCACCATAGGTCTCTTTTTATTTAATGATTAAATGTAATTATCATATCTAGGAGGATTATTTATGCTTGAGGGAGATCAAAAACCTTTATATCAACGGACGGCCCAAGAAGTTGAAACAGCTTTAAAAGCTGATTCAGTCAATGGATTATCTGGTACGGATGCTAAACAGCGCTTAGCAGAAGTGGGACCGAATCAATTAAAAGCTACGAAAAAGACTACTTTGATGCAAAAATTCTTTAATCAATTTAAAGACTTTATGATTGTAGTTTTGTTGGTTGCCGCTTTAATTGCTGGTTTGACTGGTGAAGTGGCTGATGCGCTTATTATCTTAGCTGTTGTAATCTTGAATGCTATTTTTGGGGTCTATCAAGAAGCAAAAGCCGATGAAGCAATTGAAGCTTTGCAAAAGATGTCAGCGCCTAATGCCAATGTTCGTCGTGATGGGGTTATTATGACCTTGCCAGCTAGTGAATTGGTACCAGGTGATATTGTTGCGTTAGAAGCTGGAGATGTAATTCCTGCAGATATGCGCTTGTTGGAATCAGCATCATTAAAAATTGAAGAAGCTGCTTTGACGGGTGAATCGGTACCTGTTGAAAAGCAAACTGCCGCTTTAGCAGGTGAAGAGTTACCTCTTGGTGATCGGACTAACTTGGCCTTTATGAATTCGAATGTGACCTATGGTCGTGGTGTTGGAATTGTAACTGGGACAGGGATGTCAACTGAAGTTGGACATATCGCTGGAATGTTGGAATCAACTGAAACTACTAAAACACCGTTGCAAGTTAATTTATCAAAATTAGGTAAATCATTAACTTATTTAATTTTGATTATCGCGGTGATTGTATTTATTGTAGGAATGTTTAGAACTCCAGAAGTTGGAAGTGGGAACCGTGTTGTAGATATGTTGTTGACGGCTATTTCTTTAGCCGTTGCAGCAATTCCAGAAGGATTACCTGCGATCGTTACGATTACCCTTGCTTTGGGAACCAATCAATTAGCAAAAAAGCACGCTTTAATGCGAAAATTGCCAGCTGTTGAAACTTTGGGTTCGACTCAAATTATTGGATCAGACAAAACGGGAACCTTAACGCAAAATAAAATGACGGTTGAAAAATACTATGTTGACCAGAATTTAATTGATGCTAAGACGCCGGTTACAGGATCAGCTGAACAATTGGTTGATTTATTAGCTTTGAATAATGATACAAAAATTAATTCAGATGGTGATAAATTAGGTGATCCAACTGAAACGGCTTTGATTACTTTTAATGAAACTCAAAATCGTAATTTAGAACAATTATTTGCTGAAAATCCTCGAGTGTCAGAAATTCCGTTTGATTCAGAACGTAAATTGATGACCACGATTCATCCCCACGGTGATCAATTTATGATTACGGTTAAGGGAGCACCTGATGAATTATTACGTCGAACTACAAAACGCTTGGAGCAAAATCAAGCGGTAGAAATGCAACCAGCTGATAAAGATAATATTAGTGCAGTTAACGTTGCTATGGCACAGGATGCCTTGCGTGTATTAGGCTTTGCCTACAAATTAGTTGATGAAATTCCAGAAAAATTGGAATCAGAATTGGTTGAAAATGATCTTATTTTTGTTGGATTAATTGGAATGATCGATCCTGAACGCCCTGAAGTGGCCGGTGCGGTTGCTGAAGCGAAAAAGGCGGGAATCAGAACTTTGATGATTACTGGTGATCATAAAATTACTGCCGAAGCTATCTCACGTCGTTTGGGGATCTTAAGTCCTGAGCAAGGCAGTGATGCAGTAATTACTGGTCGTGAATTAGATCAATTGGACGATGAAACATTTAAAGCTCAAGTTAGTCAATATAGTGTCTATGCTCGGGTTGCACCTGAACACAAGGTTCGGATTGTACAAGCTTGGCAATCACAAGGTCAAGTGGTAGCAATGACAGGGGATGGAGTCAATGATGCCCCTGCTTTGAAGACGGCTGATATTGGAATTGCTATGGGAATTACTGGAACGGAAGTTTCTAAAGGGGCCGCTGATATGGTCCTTGCGGATGATAACTTTGCCACAATTGTTAATGCTGTTGAGGAAGGGCGAAAAGTCTTTTCAAATATTCAAAAATCAATTCAATACCTATTATCTGCCAATTTGGGTGAAGTTTTGACCCTCTTTGTGATGACGATCATGGGATGGAATATTTTGGCACCTGTGCATATTCTTTGGATTAATTTAGTGACTGATACCTTACCAGCAATTGCATTGGGAATGGAACCAGTCGAACCAGGAATTATGGAGCGTAAGCCTCGCGGTCGTAATAGTGACTTTTTGGCTGATGGATTAGGTAGCACTATTATTTATCAAGGATTGATCGAAGGATTGATTACTTTGGGTGTTTATTGGTATGCTATTAATTTCCCTGTTCATGCTAGTTCAGCAGCGGCGCATGCCGATGCTTTAACAATGGCTTTTGCTACCTTGGGATTGATTCAATTATTCCATGCGTTTAATACCAAATCAATTTATCAATCAATTTTCAAGGTGGGTATTTTCAAAAATAAGACCTTTAATTGGGCGATTTTGATTGCGGCCTTAGCTTTGGCGATTACTATTGTAATGCCAGGATTGAATGATATTTTCCATGTCACACATTTGGATTGGCATCAATGGTTGTTAGTGTTGGGTGCTTCGTTTGCGATTATTCCAGTTGTGGAAATTATTAAATTCGTGCAACGTCACACCATGCACAAGCAATAATAATGTATAATAGAGAAGCTGTATTATCATTTCGGCTTTGATTCATAGCTTGAATTACAGCGGTTGGTCCTTCTAGGATTGATCGCTGTATTCTTTTATTATTAATCAATAGTATGGATGATAAAAATAATTAAAGTATATCAACGAATGGGGAATTAAAATGGCTAAAAAAATGTTTGCAAATCCGCGTGACTACGCAATGAAGTTATCACAATTAGTACAAACAACTGAAGAAAGTGGTTCAAATGTTGCGGAATACTTCGAAAAAATCCGAACAGCTATTGATGAAGATCAAGTTGCGGAGATGCCCAAAGCAGAATTTGCTGAAATTTCAGTTGAATTTGATGACGTGGTAGAAGTGTACAAAAAAGCTGCCGATGATCTAGATCAAATGAAAGCACCAGTTCGTTTAATTGGTGTTCATGGAAGTTTAAAGAAGACCTTCCGAGATTACTATGATGCTACAGTGGCTATGGCTAATGCATTGGATGTCAATAAACAACAAGTTGACGTAACTGCCTTTGACCAATCCGAACAAGATCAAGATCAATTGATGGAAGAGTTCATGAAGCAAGTTCGCCGAGCCTTCCAAATGGTAATGTAAGTATGGAGAATGTATCAATTCCAGAATTAGATCTAATCGCCGGAATTGCGAATGAGCTAGAGCTACCTAAGACAAAAATTAAAGCAACATCAGACTTATTACAAGATGGTAATACTGTTCCTTTTATTGCTCGTTATCGAAAAGAAGCTACGGGTAATTTAGATGAAGTCCAAATTCGTGACATTCAAGCCAGTAGTAAGCGATTAGAAGATTTGCAAGCCCGAAAATTAACGGTACAAAAGGCATTGATAGACCAATCCGTATGGAATTCGGCGTTGGCGGAACGTTTAATTGCGGCTGATAGTCTTCAAAAAGTGGAAGACTTTTATCTACCTTATAAACAAAAACGGCGAACCAAGGCGACGATCGCCAAGGAAGCTGGTTTGATGCCATTAGCTCAAAAAATTCAAAGTTTTCCAACCGATGATTTAAATCAAATAGCCTTAGACTATGTTGACCCTGCGCAAGATTTACCGGATGTGAAGGCTGTCATGAATGGGGTCCATGAAATCTTTGCCGAAGTGATTGGGGAAAATGCGGGATTACGTGAATGGATTCGTAATTATACGCAACAAAATGGAACTGTTGATGCCAAAATTAAACGTGGAGCGCAAGAACAGGATCCTAAATCTATTTATGCTTTGTATTATGATTTTAGTCAAAAAATTAAGCAGATTCAAAATCATCAAATTTTGGCTGTGAATCGTGGTGAAAAAGCAGGCATATTATCAGTTGGGATAGAAGTGGATCAATTGGCAATTGAACGTTATTTAAAGTTTCGACTAGTTGGTAGCAAACAAGGCGCTGCAGCAGAAGTGTTAGTTAATGCCGCTAAGGATGCTTATAAACGCTTCATAGGACCAGCAATTGAACGTGAAATTCGTAAACAATTGACAGCCCAAGCCAGTGCGGATGCTATTAAAGTCTTTGGTAAAAATCTGTATCATTTGTTGATGGGCGCTCCCTTAAGGGGACAAGTTGTTTTAGGATTTGATCCTGGAATTCGGACTGGTTCTAAGTTAGCCGTTGTGGATGAAAATGGAAAGTTTTTAGAAAAAGCAGTTATTTATCCACATCGAGCTGCTAAATATGATCCTGCAGGAGCGAAATTATTATTAATTTGGTTCATAAATATCAAGTAACTTTGGTAGCGATTGGAAATGGAACGGCTTCTCGTGAGTCTCAGCAGTTTATTGCTGATTTGATTAAGTCAGACTTGCCAGATTTGAAGTATGTGGTAGTTAATGAGGCCGGCGCTTCAGTTTATTCAGCCTCTGATATTGCTCGGACGGAGTTTCCAGAACTACAAGTTGAGCAACGATCAGCAATTTCGATTGCACGCCGATTACAAGATCCTATGGCTGAGTTAATTAAGATCGATCCACAGGCGGTAGGTGTTGGACAATATCAACATGATTTACCAACTAAAGAACTATCTGAACAATTAGATCAAGTTTTGGAGACGGCGGTTAATCAAGTTGGTGTTAATTTGAACACGGCATCAGCACAATTATTATTGCATATCGCTGGTTTAACTAAGACGACAGCTCAAAATATTGTGGACTATCGTGATCATAATGGAGCGTTTAAGACGCGAAATGAATTAAAGAAAGTTGCAAAACTAGGTCCTAAAGCTTTCGAACAGGCGGCTGGATTTTTGAGAATTCCAAATGGAACGAATAGTTTGGATAATACTGAAATTCACCCAGAGTCATATAAAGTCGCAAAAGAACTTCTCAAACGTATTGATGCGACAGATGTAGAATCACGTCAGCAGCAATTACAAGCTTTGGCAACTGATGATGTTGCTAAAGAATTACAAATTGGATTGCCGACTTTATATGATATTATAGATGCCCTTAAACATCCGGGACGAGATCTAAGAGATCAAGCCATCAGCGCAGTTTTACGTTCAGATGTTTTGACTTTAAAAGATTTAAAACCGGGTATGGAACTACAAGGGACAGTGCGAAATGTGGTTGATTTTGGAGCATTCGTTGATATTGGAGTTCATGAAGATGGATTAGTTCATATTAACGAAATGGTCAAAAATAAAAACCAACACCATAAACTAAATCCACATGATCATGTTGCAGTTGGTGATATTATTACAGTTTGGGTTAAAGAAGTGGATTTGAAGCGTGAACGGATTGGATTAACGTTATTTTCTGAAAATATCAGTTAAAAATAACGCTTGAAACTGGAAGTTCAATTTGGTATGATAAGCTGTGTTAGTTACTAACACAGCTTATGCGGACGTGGCGGAATTGGCAGACGCGCAGGACTAAGGATCCTGTGATAGAAATATCGTGCGGGTTCGACCCCCGCCGCCCGCATCTAAGTAAATTAAAAACCCCGTTGAATCAGCGAAAACGTTGATATGACGGGGCTTTAATTTTGTTTTCTATATTTTTAAACTAGTTCAGTTTAGATTGGTTGTCTTGGCATAGTTTTATGACTTTTAAAATCAACTAAAAAGTATTGTTTTACTATATAATTATATAGAATAAAGGAGGGACGCTATGAATAAACGTAATTCAGATAACTGGTTCAGTAAAGTCTCTAATATTAGGCATCTGAGCCAAGATATTCCAAGGTCAGATAAACTAACTGATGTAACGAATGAAACACATCAAGGCCAGGTTAACTTATCATTATCTGAGCTGAAAAAACATAGCCTACGCCTTTTGATTTTGTTAGGAGGAATTTGGTTTCTGTGGGGATTGATGATGTGGACGTTTTATTCATTTCAAAATACTACAAGTAATCGAGAATCGGTAAGTGGCTGGATTGGGCTTGTCTTATGCAGTATCATTTCGTTTGTGGCTATTTATTATATTAATTTGAAGTTAATACAATATAAGACTATTATAATTGGTTCTCAACTTAAAATTATTTTTAATAATCAAAAAGTGATTGGACGCTTCTTCAAATTAGATTATGCGATTTTAGATAAAACAGGAACTTTAACTGAGCCTGCAGCACAAGTTAAAAATATTGTTGTTCCGAATTCGGTGGAACGTGCGAAAATTTTTTCGATTTTAGAATTATTAGAACAAGAGTCTAAACATCCTGTTGCACGTGGGATAATGATGTATTTAAATAATCAAATATTTGAGCGCAAAGTAGTTCAATTAAAGCAACGGCAAAAAGTTGATTCTGGGGTTTGGGGCCGCTTTGAGGATGCTGATTATGCATTGCTGAGTCGGGCCGGTGTCCGACAATTAGGAATCGAACCTAAAATAAAAGCTGATGGCATGATGATGTGTTATTTGATCGAAAATCAGAAAAAAGTTATAGCCTCAATTGTTTTGCAAGATAAAGTTCGAAGTTCAGCTACGAGTTTGATTAAACAAATTAAAAACCAACGGATTGTTACAGTCATGGCGACTGGTGATAATGATAGTAACGCTAATCAAATTGGTCAATTATTGGGCATTGATGTGATTGCTGCTGATTTAACCAGTCAGTCTAAAGGGGAGTTAGTTAAAGCCTATCAGCAAAATGGACGGGTCCTTTTTGTTGGGGATGGTATGAATGACTATCAAGCTTTAAAAAATGCTGATTTTTCCATTGGAATTATGCATAATAAGTATTCATTGGGATTAATAACGGATGTCCAGATTCAAGCTGATCATTTAACTTTGGTTCAAACAAGTTTAAAATTATTACAACAAGCGATTATCAAAAAATGGTTAAGTATGACTTATTGGGGATTTTACTGGGTAACTATTGTATATTGCATTCAAGAATTAAATCTCAATAGTATGTATTTGATAAGTGTTTATATATTATTAGGATTAGTAGTAGCAATCTTGCAGATTCTTAATTTTAAAATTTGGAAAACTAATATATAGTGATTTTTAGAAATTTATTTGACAAAAATATAGAGGCCTGTTAATATTAAATATGTTGATTAATCAACTTATTCATTTGGAGAATTACCCAAGTCTGGCTGAAGGGAACGGTCTTGAAAACCGTCAGGTCGGGAAACCGGCGCGTGGGTTCGAATCCCACATTCTCCTTAATATTATCGCGGGATGGAGCAGTCTGGTAGCTCGTCGGGCCCATAACCCGAAGGTCGTAGGTTCAAATCCTACTCCCGCAATCATTTAAAACTAAGTTTCTTGTAAACTTGGTTTTTTTATTTATTTTTAAGAATATTATGATTTGGTAAGGTTTGTTGAAGCCGAGGTTTCGGTGCACTGACCTTTGCTATACTTTAGTTATCATTTATGAAATTTATGTTGGGAGTATTGCAGATGAATTTTAAATATTTGCGATATATAATTATCGCCATTATATTAGCACTATTAACTGGTATTGCCTCGCCAATTTTGATTAATAACGCACAAACTATGAACATCGATCCAAGCTATATTTATGGGACTGTCATGGGGGTGGGGATGCTCTTTTGGGTCCTTTTAGGAACTAGTATGGTTCGTTATATCCGCCAAGCTAATAAGAATATTGTTAATTCATGGCGTTGGGCGTTGGGCGCTTTAGTGAGCTTGGGTGTGTCGTGCTTAGTGGCGATGGCCATGTACAAAGGATCGGCGCAAACTTGGCTTGTTTTACCACTTGCTTTAGTGGGAGTATCACTTTTGCTAGGATCGTTGTTAATCTTTCAACCTATTAATTTGGATCAAGAAAATCAAAAAGATCAAAAAAATAATCACAAAATGAATCTAATGATGACCTTAGTGGCTACTATTGGATTTGCTTTGGGAACAATGACGTCAGGATTAATGGTCGGATTAATGATCTTGACAACGATTTTACTGATTGCTGATCCACAATGGCCAGTTATTTTGGTCCGCTATCAAAGACAACTATTACAAGATCGTTTACGCGAAAATGGTATTACAGTTAATGATTGGACTATCTTAAACCGGTTGCCAAAGATTAAAAGTATTTTATTAGAAAAGTCCGGCGTTTTAACAGAATCAGTCGCTATTGTTTATTCGGTTAAAAGTGTTGATGATCGTTATAGTGATAATGATGTGATTGGAATTGCAGCTGGCTTATTACAAAATTTTGCTAGTCCGTTATCAAGTGGTTTTGCACAATACACTGCTGGTAAAGGAATCGAAGCCAGTGAAGTTTCAGAACCAGAAAAAATTGCATTAATTGGAGTTTCTGGAGTGATTCATCAAGAACTTTTTGCGGTTATTTCAGCAAGAGAAGCCTTAAAAAACTATGCTGTGAGTCCAGAAGTCTTGGCAAATTATCAATCAATAGGTAATTCTGTTTCATATATTGTTGATGGGATTCAGGTTATCGGAATTATTAATTATGGTACACCATTAAAGCATTCACTATTAGAAATAGATCGGATGTTAGTTAAACGTGGAATTCGAACGCAAGTTATTTCTGCTGATGCATTAGGATCAGTGCATGGCTTAAAAGAATTATTCAAAAGTGCTAGTTATGTCAAAGCTGGTTTAAGCCCTAAAGATAAGCATGATATGCAAATTGCGGCTTTAAAAGATGAAAATTCAATGTTTATTACTAATCAACAAATTCCCAATGGGTTACCAAAAAGAATTTTGATGGAAGTTGGAGATAGTCTTCCAATTGCAGATGCGCAATTGAAAGACCTAGAGCAATTGGGACCACTTTTCCGTTCTACTGATCAATTGGATCATATTAATAAGAATCATTTACGTTGGATGAATATTATTATATTGGTCCTAATTTTAATAGGATTATTATTAGGATTAGCTTTAGGTAACTGGATTATTTTGGCACCACTAATTGCAGCTGTTATTCGCTTGGTGGCAATGTTTACTCTAATGTATCAAATGATAAACTAATTTAAATAAGAAGATATAAAGTTGGTCTGATTAAAGATCAACTTTATTTTTTTATATCGTTTAATAATTATTACAATTCATTGACACACATTAATAAAACAGATAAAATTAAAAGGTGTTAAAAAGCGCAAATTTAATAATTTATAAATAAGTTGAAACCATTTAACTTACTAGACAGGAGTCAATGATGAACATCACTATGATCATCCTGACAGCGCTTGTCGCAATCGTAATTGGGTATGCTTTTGGACATGTTTTCACTCGAACTAAGATTGAAAACAGTTTGAAGCAAACCCGACAAACTGCAGAAGATATCACGAATCAAGCACAAGTTGAAGCAAAGGCCTTAAAACAAAGTGCCATTGTTGAAGCACGTGATGAAAGCCAACAATACCAAGCTAAAATCGAGGGAGAATTACAGGAACGACGTCAAGCCGTTTTGGCCCAAGAGGAACGTTTGGTAAGTCGTGAATCTGTCTTAGATCGGAAAGATGCTTCTCTTCAAAAAAGAGAAGAATCAATTTCTGAGAAAGAGAATAAACTTGATCAACAACGCCAAAGTGTGAAGGATAAGCAAAATTATGCGGAACAATTGGTGGAAGATCGTGAAGCAAAGCTAGTAGAAGTGGCCGAAATGGATCGCACGGATGCTAAAGGTTTGATTTTAACAGAAACAAAGGAAGCTTTGGTTTCTGAACGAGCTAAGTTGATTAAGGAAAGTGAACAGGAAGCCGTAATTGAAGCTGATAAAAAGGCTAAAAGTTTGGTTGTTCAAGCTATTCAACGTTCAGCGGCTGATATGGTTGCTGAATCAACAGTCTCAGTTGTTGCACTTCCAAATGATGATATGAAAGGTCGTATCATTGGACGAGAAGGCCGTAATATTAGAGCAATTGAAACCCTAACTGGAATTGATTTGATTATTGATGATACTCCAGAAGCGGTTGTGTTGAGTGGTTATGATCCTGTTCGTCGTGAAATTGCTAAGAGAGCTTTGGAAGCTTTGATTTCTGATGGTCGGATTCATCCGGCTCGGATTGAAGAGATGGTTGAAAAGGCTCGAAAAGAAATGGACGAACATATTCGGGAAGTTGGAGAACAAACGGTCTTTGACCTAGGTCTTCATAATATTCATCCTGATCTAATTAAAATAATTGGACGAATGAATTACCGAACAAGTTACGGACAAAATGTCTTAGTACATTCGATTGAAGTTGCAAAACTAACTGGCTTGTTGGCAGCTGAGTTAGGTGAAGATATTACGCTTGCTAAGCGCGCAGGATTATTACACGATATTGGTAAGGCGATTGATCATGAGGTGGATGGATCACACGTGGAGTTAGGGGTTGAATTAACAACTAAGTATCACGAACGTCCGACTGTTGTGAATGCAATTGCATCACATCATGGGGATGTTGAACCGGAGTCAATTATTGCAGTCTTAGTAGCTGCATCAGATTCGATTTCGGCGGCACGTCCAGGTGCTCGTTCCGAGTCATTAGAAAATTACGTTCAACGTTTGCAACAACTTGAAGGAATTGCAAATGGATTTAATGGGGTTCAAAAGACCTTTGCAATCCAAGCTGGACGTGAGATTCGAGTGATGGTGGAACCAGCAGCAATTTCAGACGTGGAAGCGACTGTCCTTGCGCGTGACATTAAGAACCAAATTGAGCATGATCTTGATTATCCGGGACACATTAAGGTTACGGTTATTCGAGAATCTCGTGCGATTGAATATGCCAAGTAAAAAAATGAGAGAGTGAGACAAACTCGTTCAATGTTTTGATTTAACGTTGTTTTCACTTTAGCCTTAAAAGGGTTGAAGTGAAAAGTTGAATAATTAACTTTGAACTTTGTCCACTCTCTTTTATTTATGATAAATATAGTATATAATCGTGCAACATATAAATGTTGATTGGATAAATTAACCATAGTAAAATCAATTTAAATTTTGTCGTAGAGATTAATAATAATTTTTATGGTAAAATCAATTTGTTATTAATTAAATACTTGATTGTGTATTAATTAGGTAAAGGAAGAGGTTGGACTGTGGATGATGATTTGAATAGCAAAAAGCAGAGTATTGGCGCCAAAATGAAAAACAAAAAAAGTTGGCTGATAGGTATTAGCATTGCATTAATAGTACTGATCGCAGGATCAGGAGCATTCTATTATTATAATCAGACCCAATCCAGCCAAGCTAGACAGTTCGCACGTGAATATACTAAAAATTTTGCGCAGAAAAAGTATAGCCAGTTATTGAAAAATACTGATAAAAATAGTTTGAAAGCATATGGTCTAACAGATAAAGATCCGTCAGCCAAAATAGAAAAAAGTTTTGATTATTTAGGTATTGAAAATATTAAAGTCAGTGATGTTAAGACAAATTATAAGGGTGGAAATCGTTTCCAAATGACTTATAATGCTGATTTGAAGACGCCAGCTGGAATGATTAAGAATCAGCGTTATGTTGTCAATTTTAAAATTAATAAAAAGCAAGCTACTGTGATTTATAATAGTAATTTGATTTTGCCAGGTTTGGCGAAAGATGATCATCTAAATATTGCCAAAGATGGTGGGCAACGTGGCCAAATTTTGGATCGAAATGGTAAAGTTTTGGCGGGTACTAAAATTACCAAAGAATTAAAAATTGTACCACAATACTTTTTGAATAAAGATGGTTCAATTAATCAAGATCAAGTTGACGAAGTTGCTAAGAAATACAATGCCACTTCAGATGAAATTACTAAAGGTATTAATGCTTATAGTAATCATCCAGATTGGGCCTATACAGTTAAAAGCCTTGGTGACGATGATTATCAAAAAGATGACGATGGTGATGGTGCATCAGTTCAATCAAGTTATGAACGAGAGTATCCTTTGGGCGCTGCAGCTAGTCTCTTGATTGGATACACAAGCACGGCTACGTCCGATGATGTTGCAAAGGATGCTACTTTAAGTGGCAATGATATTGTAGGACGTGCTGGTTTAGAAAAAGCTTATGACAAACAATTGCGCGGAAAAGAAACTATTAAATATCAAATTTTGAATCAAAAAGGTGAAGCAAAAAAGACTTTACTTTATCAAAAGTTTGAAAAAGGGCAAGATATTAAGTTAACAATTGATTCAGATGTTCAAAAGGCAACTTATGATGGATTTAATGATGTACCTGGTTCAGCAGTGATTCAGGCACCGAAAACTGGAGATTTACTAGCAGTTGTTTCAACTCCGTCATATGATCCAACAACTTTAACTTCTAATAATAATGCTGATTATCCATTTATGGCCCGTTTTGCCAAGGGTTACGCACCAGCATCAACCTTTAAACAGGTGTCGGCAGCCATTGGACTAAGCAAGGGAACTTTGAATCCTGATGAAGTTATTAAAATTGAGGGGACTAAGTGGACGCCATATAATGTTACCCGGGTGAATAGTGATACTGAGGTTAACTTGAAAACTGCTTTGCAACATTCTGATAATGTTTATTTTGCACAACAAATGTTGAAGGTTGGTCGAGATACATTCCAATCAGAATTGACGGATAAATTCACTTTTGGTCGAGATTATAAGTTACCAATTACGATGAAGGCAGCTTCCTTTAGTAATACTGGTAAGTTAGAAGATAATAAACAATTAGCCGATAGTGCTTATGGTCAGGCGCAAATGTCAGTTAATCCAATTGAGATGGTCACCATGTTTAATTTCTTAGATAATGATGGTAACATCGTAATGCCAAAATTAATTAAGGATGATAAAAAGCCGGTCGTAATTAAAGATGCAGCCAAATCTGATGATGTAAAAACAATTCTTGATGACGAAGTCGGAATTGTTTCTGATGAAGATGGTTATGCTCATAATCTTTATAATGAAGGTTATAATTTAGCTGCCAAAACTGGAACTGCAGAAACAGGTAATAATAACCAAAACGCATTAGTTTCAATTCACGACCTGCAAAATAATAAATTTACGGGAATATTTGTAGTTGAAAATTCAGTGGTAAATGGTGAAAATAAGAACCCACAAGCAGATGATGTTGCTAAGAATGCGGTAGATTATTTAGAAAATACCTTTGTTAATCAGTAATATTAAAACAACGCGGACAATTTAATTAGTTCGGGTTGTTTTTTTGTGTTTAAATCGGCTATAATGAAGTAGTACGGGGTCGTTCCGGAATCGACTGGTGCTGTTTGAGCTAATGCTGCGTTTAGGGGTTGTGGCCCTATAATCCACTCAGACGAATTAACTGCAAAAAATTCAAACAACTTGGCTTTCGCTGCTTAAAAACCAGTGAACCAAACTAACACGATTGGTGGCCATCCAGTTTAGTTAGTCATAATAATTATGGCCTGCGCATAACGCTCCCATCTGAAGCTGTTATGAAGAGGATAATCAGATTAGCCTAAAGGATCGCCGGGTTAATTGGCGTGCCAAGGGCGAATTTTAAATTAATTAACTATGAACGTAGATGTATTAGTATCAAGGTATTAGGACAGGGGTTCAACTCCCCTCGGCTCCATAATATAAAAAGGTAAACCTCATTGTATCAACATATTCGTTGGTGTGGTGGGGTTTGTTTTTGTTATTTATCCTAAATTAATCTAATATAGATAAGTTTATATTTTTAAAAGGTTCATTATAATAAGTATTAACAGGTTTATGGTCTTATCTCTAAATTTAA
>AEKF01000023.1_pt1 | contig 39014 bp, 42 predicted proteins | sample 342668 | NCBI WGS metagenome assembly AEKF01 (sample SAMN02954267, study PRJNA50815) | food metagenome | biome: terrestrial; feature: fermented food; material: kimchi; isolation source: Jonggazip commercial cabbage kimchi | place: South Korea | collected 2009-06 | reverse complement strand
GGAAGGTATGCTAAGACACGTGAACGTTCCTGCTTAGAAACTTTACGTGACGTTAACATTTGCACGAAATACATTACCGGAATGGCAACAGCAACAATAGTTAGCAAATTAATGAAATCTGCAATATCGTTCCAGCCCATCAAAACCATCAAGGTAACTACCAATCCCAAAGCAACAAGCGCTAAAACAACTTTGACAATTAGTGGCCTAATTTCTTCTGGTTGTAGTGGATCAGTTGGATACAAACCATCTGTTGGCAAATTTTTCTTACCACCAATGTAGTATTGTATTAATCCAAAGAACATTCCAATGGCAGCTAACCCGAAGGCTAAATGGAACCCAAAGTTTTCTTGAGTCCATCCCACTAAGAGGGGCGAAATGAACGATCCAAGGTTAATCCCAAATACAAAGATTGAGAACCCAGCATCACGTCTCCGGTCTTGCGGGGTATAAAGCGAACCAACTAATGAAGATACATTAGGTTTCAGAAGTCCGGTTCCAATTATAATTAATATAATCGAACCAAACAATGCCGAAGAGCCCAAAGGTAATGCTAGCACGATATGCCCTAACATTATGAATACCCCACCGATGAAGACCGCTTTACGCGACCCAATCATCCGGTCTGCAACGTATCCTCCTAATGAACCTGATAGATACACCATCGACGCATAAATTGCCATGACAGATGCTGCAACTGATCTCGTAATGTTCAAGTCACCAACAGCAATTAAATGCCACATATAATACAACAGGATGGCCCGCATTCCATAATATGAAAAGCGTTCCCACATCTCAGTCATAAATAAAGTTGAGAGTCCAATTGGTTGACCGAAAAATTTCTTTTCTTTTGTTTCTTCTGTACTCATACACGCCCAATCTTTCCTTTTACACTATAATATGCAAAAATCTAATAATGTTTTAATTTTAACAAAACAGTATCTTAGATACAAGGAATAATTAAGGCCGTTGTTAGATAACCGGACACACTTTCTCATTTTTATCCCATAAGTCCAGATTTTTAGCCAATACCAATTTTCGATTATTTTTCAAAAAACTATCCGTGTTTATACCATTTAAATTTATTTAAATTAATTTATAGCTTAATCATCAAAGGGAGAGGGTAAATCTCTAACGACATCTTCAGTTCCAGCTTGCACTGCTTTTTGATAATAATCTTCTTTCCAGTTGATAAAATTCATTTGTTGCTCTAGATTTTCAATCTGAATTTGTAGTTGTACCTTTTGATTTTGAATATAATTCAAGCGTTCGCTCAACGTTTCATCACCCTCCATGCACAAATCGATAAATAATTTAATCTTACTTATCGGTAATCCAATTTCTTTTAAGCAATGAATCACATGTAAATATTTGATACTTGCTTCTGAAAAAATTCGTTCATTTTGAGTATTACGCTCTGCAAATGGTAATAATCCTTTTTTGTCATAATATCTAATCGTAGAAATCGGAATCTTAAAGCGTTTTGAAATTTCACCAATATTATAATTCATTTTTTCTCCCTTTTTTATTTGACCTAAACCATAGTTTAGCATGTATGCTAGTTTATATTGATAAATAAAATAAACAGGAGCAATCAAATGACCAATAAAAAATTAATCGTAATCACTGGTGCCAGTTCCGGCTTCGGAGCTGAAATCGCCAAAATTTTCAATCAGGCTGGTAATCCCCTACTCTTAATTGGCCGTAATATTGCCAAAATGGAGGCTTTACCACTTGATTTTACTAATATTATGTTAGCTCAAGCCGACGTTACCAATTTAACTGATTTCACTGCCAGCATTCGAAGGGCTGAAGCTAAATTTGGTCCTACTGATTTATTAGTTAACAATGCTGGCGTCATGTTACTTGGTAATGTTGAAAACCAATCTTCACAAGAATGGCAAACTATGCTGGATACAAACGTAATGGGAGTTTTAAACGGAACCCAAATAGTGCTTCAAAATATGATCGATCGTCAAGGCGGAACTATCATTAATATGTCTTCAATCGCTGGTTTTAAGGCCTTCACCAATCATGCCGCCTACGTTGCTTCTAAATTTGGGGTACATGGCGCAACAGAAACAATTCGCCAAGAAGTTGCAAGTAAAAACGTTCGCATTTCCTTAGTCGCCCCTGGTGCAGCTGAGACTAATCTATTAACTCATGTCACCAGCAAATCTGCGTTAAACGACTATCAATCCTGGAAAGAATCAATGGGTGGTATTACGCTAGATCCTAAATATGTAGCTCAAACAGTGAAATTTATTTATGATCTTCCTCAAGCTGTTGAGATTCGCGAAGTAGATATTGCTGCTACTCGTCAAGATGCATAATTTCGTTTAAAACCATTTAAAAACAGTAATTCATCTGACAATATAACTGTTTACAATCCTAAAATATTTTTAGTCACCCACTTGTATTTTGTATTTAGGCAAGTATGTGGCTTTTTATTTATAATTAAATGAATAATCATTTAGTATGATGGTTACAATTCATTATTTTAATTTATCTTTGTCCCATAAATAAATTTAAGATCAAAGACACAAAAAAACGTCTTAACAATTAAGTTAAGACGCACATGCCCAGCGGGATGAAACTCGATTATTGGGGTAGTAGGAATCGAACCTACGCTGCATGGTACCAAAAACCACTGCCTTACCGCTTGGCTATACCCCAAATACTGGTGGGGGGTAGAGGATTCGAACCTCTGAACCCGAAGGAATGGATTTACAGTCCACCGCGTTTAACCAGACTTCGCTAACCCCCCAGTATTATGTGACTTGTTTTTAACAACTCATCAACGTATATATATATTACACGGTGTTAATATATATGTCAACAGTTTTGGAAAAGTTTTTTTGACCAATTTTCAAAAAATGTTTTTTCAGTCCATTCATTGGCTTTAGAACGGCGATACCCGACACTAACATTATAATATTTAGTCGTTGTAATTTCCCGTGTAGGCACATTTAAATGAGCATGACCATAAACTACTTGCTTTATTCGAGAATCATTTTGATATAAATTCATGTAACGTTTGGATCCCATTACCCCATTAATCATTTGCCATTTCGGAAAATCTGCTGGATAAATTAAATCAAGGTTATGCGGAGCAAAATGTTGCACCATTAATACCTTTTCTTCATCCTCAATTGATTTTAACTGACTTTTTATTTGATTAATACTAAAAGTTGTCCGCTCAAAATCACTCATGGACTGCTTAATTAAACCATCATAATAAAAGCCATTTTTAAATTGCTCAGCTTGTTCTTTTTGTGGCCCCTGAGCAAAAGAATAATCATACCAACCATTATTACCAATTAATGTTAAATCGTCTAATTTCAAGCTTTTATTATGAAAATACAAGGGGCTCAAATCCTGTTCTAATTCATCAAATGATACTCCATGTCCCATCTCGTGGTTTCCTGCTAAAAATCTAATTAAAATTGATGGTCCCACAATATTTTGCAAATCCTCTGCAAAACGCAACGTTTTTTCAAAATAATTATACCAATCACCAGCCATAATATAGACATCTATTTTATGGTTAATTAAATACTCAGCTTGTTGATTTAAAACCATTTGACGTTCCAATCGATTAACATCTAAGTGATTGTCGCTGCTAATAGCAATTCTTGACATATAAGCCTCCTAAAAACTTTCACCGCATAACAGACATCTTTATACATATAATAAAAATGAATACTTTTGATTTGACATAAATATAGCCCAAATATAGTAAAAAGCCAAAATTAATTTCTAGGTTAATCCCACAAAATAATTTTGGCTTAATTGGTTTTTTAAACTTCTAACTGTAACGGCAAAGTTAAAATAAAGGATGTTGCCTCATCATTTGATTCAACTCGGACCGTTCCATTATGAGCTTCAATAATTCCGCCGACAATTGCTAAACCTAATCCTGAACCACCGGTATTCAAATTACGTGAACTTTCCACTCGATAGAATCGATCAAATACATGACCAAGGGCCTCTTCTGGAATCCTTTGGCCATCATTTGTCACCCGAACTTCAACAGTATTATCTGAAATCAAAGAAGCTGACAACTCAATATAAGTTGCACCTTCTCCGTACTTAAAAGCATTTGAGATTAAATTCATAAAGACTCGTGCTAAACGATCTTGATCTCCAGCCATTTTAATAACTTCTGGAGCTGTTTGAGCGCGAACTTCCATATGGTGTTGCTTAGATTCAAGTTCATAATTAGCAACCAATTGACTTAACATTGCTGATAAATTCAAAGGCACCATATGCAATTGCATTTTAAAATTATGATCATTAACTTGAACATATTCATACAAATCTTCGACCAACGTCTTCATATGTTCAGCTTTATCATACGCAATATTGACATACTTTTCTGTTTGTTCCCCCTCGGGATCCAATTTCGACTAATCCTAAATAACCGATCAAAGCCGTTAAAGGGGTTCTTAAATCATGTGAAACATTGCCAATCATTTCATCTTTGGAATTCTCTATATTTTTAACTTTTAATTCGGCCATTTGTGCCGCTATAAAATTATTATTCATACTTTGAATTAAAGGCCTCAAATGAACAAAGAACATTTTATGTAGCAATGAAAACTCTCGGTCGTTAAATAAATTTTCATTTCGCTGATCTATTTGAATCGCTAACAATTCCATTGCCACATGTTCAAGCAAAGTATGCATCAACCACAACCACAAAACAAACGCACCTAAAGTAACAATTACAAATATTCCTAGATGGTGCTGCTGTATTAATTGAAGTTCTTTCAACCAATCTTGGGTTTCAAAATGACTTTGTGTCATTAATAGTGCCCCAATTTCTAAGAAACAATCGCTAATGTACCCGCCAACATTTTCAGCACCAATTTAATCCAACCTTGGACTGATAAATTCATAAGATCTATAATACCTCAATCTTGTAACCAACACCCCAAACTGTTTGCACAACTTGATTACCATCGGTCGCTTCTTCTAATTTATCTCGCAAATGTGAAACATGAACCATCACTGTTTTAGCACTGACCACGGACTCTTGTTGCCAAACTCGTTCGAAAATATCATCCGCACTAAATACTCGATTTGGATGTGAGGCAAGCAAATATAAGATTCCAAACTCCAACGCCGTCAAATTCACTGTTTCTCCATCAGCAGTTTTCACCTCATGGCTATCTTTATTAATCGTCAATGGTCCAATATCTAAAATTTCTTGAATTGGTTGTTGTACTCCATTTTGCGAACGGCGTAACAATGCTTTAATTCGCGCCATCACTTCTAATGGATTGAACGGCTTAGTAACATAATCATCAGCCCCAGTAATTAAGCCCTGAATCTTATCCATCGCACCAGATTTAGCTGATAAAATCAAAATTGGGACTGGATTATCCTTTCGAACTTCCTTCACGACTTCTGTTCCATTCATTTCTGGCATCATCACATCTAATACCACCAGCCCAATATCAGGATTAGTTCGTAATTTTTTCAATGCTTCTTTTCCATCAAAGGCCAACACTGGTTCATGGCCTTCATTTTTGACATAAATTTCTAGTAACTCAGCAATTTCATGATCATCATCAACAATTAAAATCTTCATTGCTCATTCTCCTAAAATTCTTTATTTTTTGTTACTTACTTGAGATCCGCCCATGAATCCACCAACAATTCCTGTCCGCTTACGCAAGTAGCGGAATCCAGCAAATGCTGCTACAGCAACAATCAGATAAATCCAACCTGGCAAAACAGGATTGATCACCTTTGGAAGTACTGAAGCAAGCATGTAGATTAAGAACCACAAAGCAAAGGCTAGGATGGCTGAAATAACACGCAAAATTCTTCCTAGATCACTACGCGCCATAATCTTAGTAATCAAGGCAAAGAGTAATCCTCCGCAAATTGAAGTTAACGCCAAAGCCAAAATTCCAGCAGCGCCAGCATTTACGGAAGCATCTTTTTGGAATAATAGTGTAATTCCAAACATCGCTGAGAATAACATTAAGAATGTTAGCATATTATCAAAAGCTAAGTCCCAATACCCAAAATCACTATAAACGGTTCCTTGATTTTGTTGATTGTGGGCTTCAACTTCCATTCCTAAAGCGGCAGCAGGTGTACCATAAATTTGTTTCGCCGTCTTTCCTACTTTTTGGCCTTCTAACAAATCACTTTGCATTTTTTGGATCAATGGTAAATATTGTTTATCATTTTCAACTAACTCAATAGCTTGATATACGAATTTTTGATTTCTATTACTCAAACCAGATTCTGCTAAATCAGCATGCGTTGGCATTTCAGTTACTTCCGTTTCAGTCGCTTCCATTCCGGTTGCTTCCATTTCGGTTATCTCCGTTTCGCTAACTTCACTTACTGGCTCTTGTGCCTTCATTTCTTCCGTCATTAAACCATCTCCTCCGTAAATTCATTTTAAACGTTAAACAAGAACTCCATAATGTCACCATCGGAAACCACATACTCTTTTCCTTCAGATCGTAACCGGCCGGCCTCTTTAACTGCCTTTTCATTACCATATTGATCCAAATCTTCATAGCTCATTGTCTCAGCACGAATGAATCCACGTTGGAAGTCAGAGTGAATCACTCCGGCCGTTTCTGGCGCTTTAGCTCCAGATTTGAAAGTCCAAGCACGTACTTCTTTTACTCCGGCCGTAAAGAATGTGCGCAAATTCAACAAGTCATATGCTGCCCGAATCAACACATTCAGGCCAGGTTCTTCGACCCCTGACATTTCCAAAAATTCAGCTTGATCTTCTTTTGGCATCTCTGCAATTTCTTCTTCAGCCCGCGCTGATAAACCAACAACCTGTGCTCCTTCTTGAGCAGCGTATTCTTGGATCATTTGGAAATACTTTGAAGCCTCAGGATCACTCATATCATCTTCACTAACATTTGCTACATATAATGTTGGCTTTGTTGTTAGTAAGAATAAGTTTCGTACAATTTTTTCTTGTTCTTCCGTAAATTCTGCTAATCGTGCTGGCTTTCCAGCATATAATAAAGGCTTAATCTTATCTAACACTTCAAATTCAGCCTTAGCTTCCTTGTCTCCACCTTTAGCTGCTCTAGAAACTCGATCATAACGTTTTTCAATTGATTCTAAATCAGATAAAACTAATTCAGTATTAATAGTTTCAATATCATCAATCGGATCAACCGTTCCATTGACATGCACAATATTATCATCATCAAAAGCGCGAACAACGTGCACAATCGCATTTACTTGACGAATATTTTCCAAAAATTTATTTCCTAATCCCTCACCTTGTGAAGCACCTTTAACAATTCCCGCAATATCCGTGAATTCAAAGGTAGTTGGAATAATTTTATTACTTTTCACAATTTCAGCAATTCTAGCTAAACGAGCATCAGGAACTTCAACCATCCCCACATTTGGCTCAATCGTAGCAAAAGGATAGTTCGCCATTTCAGCTCCAGCCTTTGTGATTGCATTAAATAAAGTTGATTTCCCAACGTTTGGAAGTCCAACAATTCCAGCTGTTAATGCCATATTTAATTTCCTTCTTTTCTATTAATTTTATTAGTTAGCTTTTTCCAAAACCTTTTTAAAGCGACGATCAAAATCATGTCGTGATAACATTACCACTCGTTCACATCCTTGACACTTAATTTTCATATCTGCACCAATGCGAATAATCGCCCAGCGATTAGTTCCGCAAGCATGTGGTTTTTTCATTTCAATAATATCCGAAAGTTCATACATATGTATCACCTCGTTTTTTAATCGTTGAGATCTAGTCCTAATGCGTTAATAATACGATTCAAATCTTGATCTGATCCATAATTAATTTCAATTTTACCAGCACCACGTTGATTATGCTTGATCGCAATTTTGGTAGCTAATTTATCCGACAAAGCTTTTTCCGTTTCCTTCAACTCTGCTGAAATTTGTGGTGTAACTTTTGAAACAACTTTATTTTCATTCATTTCATTAACTAAACGTTCCACTTGCCGAACCGTCAAACGCTCTTGCATTACTCGTTTAGCTAAATTCAAAATTTGGCGCTTATTATGCAACCCCAATAAAGTTCTTCCTTGCCCCATTGATAATTCACCTGTTTGGATCCAATCTTGAACCTCTTGCGGTAAAGTCAATAAACGAACGGTATTTGCGACAACGGAACGTGCCTTTCCCAAGCGTTTAGCAACTTGGACTTGCGTAAGATGCAAAACATCCATCATCTGCTTATAAGCCAAAGCTTCTTCAATTGGTGACAAGTTTTCTCGCTGTAAATTCTCCAAAACAGCCGCCTGCATCATCGTTGCATCATCATATGCACGAACGACTGCTGGAATCGTTTCATTCCCAGCTAGTTGAGTTGCACGCCAACGTCGTTCACCAGCTAAAATTTCATATTTATCTTTAGATTCTTTAGCCACGCGAACAATAATTGGTTGTAAAATACCATTTTCTTTAATTGAGTTAGCTAACTCACGTAAAGCGTTTTCATCAAAGCTATGGCGTGGTTGAAAAGGATTAGCAATAATAAAATTTACATTTAAATTTTCTATAGCATCCCCTTTGTTTTCATCAACATCTACATCAATTCCTTGTTGCCCAAAGAGTGCATTTAATCCACCACTGACAATGTTATCGCCTAGAACGCTTTTTCTTCTTAGATGTTGTCATGAGCTGCTAAAACCTCCTCTGCCAACTTACCATATACTTCTGCTCCCCGTGACTTAGGATCATAATCAATGATCGCTAATCCATGACTAGGAGCTTCTGATAGACGGACATTCCGAGGGATCACCGTTTTATATACTTGATCTGTAGTGAAATAGTTACGGACGGCATTTTCAACTTCATTTGAAAGATTAGTCCGGGCATCCACCATCGTTAACAAAACGCCTTCAATATCTAAATTAGGGTTTAACAAACTCTTAATTTGCGTAATTGAATTTAATAGTTGACCCAACCCTTCCAAGGCATAATATTCAGCCTGTACTGGAATTAAGATGGAATCAGCTGCGGTAAAGGTATTAATGGTAATTAATCCTAATGAGGGTGGATTGTCGACCAAAATATAGTCGTATTCGTCAGAAATTAGATTCAAAGCTTCTTTCAAACGTGTTTCTCGAGCCATCACTGGAGCTAATTCTAGTTCTGCTCCGGCCAAACGAATTGTAGCAGGAACAATTTCTAAATTATCATGACTAGTTGGAATAATCACATCCGCAAGAGAAACTCCATGCACCAAAACGTCATAAATTTCATGTTCTGGTTCGATCGTTGATTTTTTAATTCCTAATCCTGAAGTAGCATTTCCTTGTGGATCGGCATCAATTATTAATACCCGATGTCCTAAACTAGCAATCGCGGCTCCTAGATTAACCGTAGTAGTGGTTTTACCAACCCCACCTTTTTGATTGGCTAATGCAATAATATGTGCCATGAACTTACCTTTCTCTTCTTACATACTTAGTCAACATTTAGGTTAACTTTTATAACGTTTTATTCTTAATATCACTAAATTTTCTTGGATATTTGGCTGGTGTTTTTTTGACTTTTTTAATAACCACAATTTCTCGAGCATCACCATTAGGTAAATCAACTTTAATTTGATCTTCAACAGCCCCTCCAACGGTCGGAATAGCAACTTTGGCATCCTGAATTTCTTCAGCGGCTCGACTACCTTTCATCGCTAATAAGACTCCCCCTCGCTTGACCAATGGTAGTGTCATTTCAACTAACATCGGCATAGCTTTTAATGCACGGGCAGTTGCAACATCAAAAGTTTCACGAGTTGGTGCATTTTTATCTCCAAAAACTTCAGCTCGTTCATGAATAGGCTGAACGCCTGTCAGATCTAACTTTTCAATTAATTGGTTCAAAAAATTAATTCTTTTTTGTAGCGAATCTACAATTACTATTTCTAATTGTGGGAAGGCAATCTTAAGTGGCAATGATGGAAACCCTGCTCCAGCACCAACATCGACTAGTTTTAATGGCTCAGTTTGTAAGGCTGGGTAAGCCCAAGCTAACGTTAATGAATCAAAAAAATGTTTTAAATATACTTCGTTTTTTTCAACAATATTGGTTAAATCCATTACCTGATTTACTTCGATTAAGTAATCATAATAAATCTGATACTGCTCTAATTGGCGCTCATCTAATTTAATACCTTTTTTCTCTAAGGCAGTCTCAAATTCTTCGGGATTCATCTATTTTCCTCCATGTAAACAATTACATTAAGAATAACCCAAAAAACAAGGTGTTTCAATACTTTTCATTGCGTTTCACGTGAAACATATACTTAAACCTAATTTTAATATCAAACTTTCTGGTTAAAGCTTATTAATATGTTCCACTTTATCCATTTAAAATCAAATCTAGTTGGTATTTTCCTATCATACCTATAAAATTATTAGTCATTTTTAAGCTTGTCAAAATCACCAAATATATTTATAGTAGTAAAGATTATAATAATTAGATAATAATTATTAAATTCGAATTTTAAATAATATAAGAACTAATTTGAAAGGACATGTTAATTATGATTAAAGCTAAATCTCAATACTGGCAAAATATTATTGATCAAGCTCAAATTCCGGGACAAGATAAAGTCCCATTTTTCACTCTCGCTCCGATGGAAGCAGTGACTGATACTGTCTTCCGACGAGTTGTCGAACAAGCAGCCGGACCAGATGCCTATTATACCGAGTTCACTAATGCTCGCAGTGTCGCCCATCCTAAAGCTAAATTTTCAGTTCAAGGCCGTTTAGCAGTCGCTGAAAACGAACGAATGCCAATTGCTCAAATTTGGGGTGATCGGCCTCAGGATTTCGTTTCATCGATCAATGACTTAAAAAAGCGCGGTTATCAAGCTGTCGATCTAAACATGGGTTGTCCCGATGGTACAGTCATTAAAAATGGCGGTGGTTCTGATTTAATTCGTAATCCCGAAACTGCCGCAGCGGTGATTGCAGCAGCCAAAGAACCTGGACTGCCTATCTCTGTTAAAACACGCCTTGGTTTCAACCATCTTGATACCTATAAAACTTGGCTGCCGTTTTTGCTAGAACAAGACATTCAAGTTCTAACTGTTCATTTACGAACACGTAAAGAAATGTCAAAAGTCCCTGCTCATTTTGAATTAATTGACGAAATTTTAGCTATGCGTGATGAAATTTCTCCTAATACTTTAATTCAATTTAATGGTGATATTAAAAATCGAGCAGAAGGATTAGCATTGGCTCAAGCTCATCCTGGTATTGATGGTTTAATGATTGGCCGTGGTATTTTTGAAAGTCCTTGGGCTTTTGAAAAAGAACCGGTTGACCATACCTTAGAAGATTCTTTGGTTCTCTTAAACCTACAATTAGATTTACATGATGAAGTCACTAAATTATATGGTCCACGCCATTTCCAAAAATTGAAGCGCTTCTTCAAAATATATGTCCGTTCTTTCTCATATGCTTCCGATCTTCGAATGGCATTAATGGAAACAAATACTACTGATGAAGTTCGCCAAGTTTTAGCTGAATTTGATCAACAATATAAAGAACACATTGAGCAAGATTAAGTTTTTTCAAAAATTTATTTTTATCCCGCAGTGATGACGATCAGTCTAATCTGGGGGTTTTATTTTATAATAAAAGAGGCTGGATAAAATTTTTATCCAACCTCTTTATAATTTAAATATCTTTCAAGTCTCTAATCTTTATTACGATGACGCCATTCATCCTGATTATCTAATAAAAAGTTTTTAAAACTTAAAACTGTTGATATCAAATCTGGTAAAACAAAGAGGATAAATGCCAAAGTTCGCATTATAAATCCAGTTGGCTGCAATAACCAAATAAATAAATAATCCATTGCGATGGTTAATATTAACGTTGACGGCGTAGCATGAACATACCCATCCATAAATCGTTTCTGCATTTTAACCCCTTTTTATTCCTAATATTTTTTGAATAAATTGTAATTTCAATTGATAATTGGTAGTATCCATAAAATCATCATTCCATGGTGAGCTCCCTCAACTAGATGTAATTGTGCCATTTCTGGACCAATCATCTGTTGAGATGCTTCAATTAGACGAATTGTTTGTTGATAAGGGACTACTTGATCAGCCGTTCCTGCGAAACCTATAATGGGCGGCATTTGAGGAGTCAAATAATTAATCGGATCAATTTTATTCACCAAATCTGGTACATCTTGAGGAGCATTTTGTCCTAATAGCTGTCCTTCAAACGACTCATCTGTCCCAGTCTCAGCATACTTTGGTTTAGTTTTAGTAGCCGCAAACTGAGTCGGAAATTGGTCAACCTGATAAGGTCCATACATCGCAACAATTCCTTGTACTTCTTCACTAGCAGTTTGAAATTGCCCGAATGTAGAATTTTTAAATGCTGCTGTATTAGCTGTAATACCTGCCAAGACTGCCAATTGGGCACCTGATGATTCACCCATTAAAATGGTTTTATTCATATCTAAATTATATAATATGCCTTTGGATTTTAGCCAACGTATAGCTGCTTTAACTTCATAAACTTGAGTCGGAAAAGGTGCTTGCCATAACAATGAATAATCTAAACTCACTACTGCAAAACCAGCAGATAGAAATTGTAAAGCGGGCTCCAGCTTAAAAGAACTTTTATCTCCTCGCCATAATCCACCACCATAGATATCGATAATGACGGGAAAAGGCGCAGTTCCTTCATTTGGTAGGTAAATATCCAATTGATGCCTAGGACCTTCCATATAAGATAAGTCATGCCATTGATTGTTAATCATTTGGACATTAGCTGGTTTAAAAGTATACCCCTGTTCAATAAACTTATTTGTCATTATCTCCTCCTCAGTAATTTAAAAAACTTTCCCTCTCCATTCTAACAATTTTATGATTAAACTGTTAGCCATCGTTTTTTTAGATAAATTGTTATATAATTAGTACTTACTTTTTAATAGTTAATTGGAGGCTATTCATGGCACAACTACACGATTTTGATTTTGCAACTTGGGACCATTATTTACAACAACAAATTGGTAAAACCATTCCCTGGCATGCCGGAGCTGATCACTTGGACCATCCCCTCTATGACTCTGAATTATTCAAAATGCTACATGAGTTCAAAGGTTCTGACTTTTATGATGCAAAATTCCAACGGACCTTAATGCAAAAAGAATTAGCCACGCCTATCACTGAATCTGACATCATTGACATTGCTAATGATTCAAATGACTTCTTCAAACTACGGGCCATTATTTCAATGATCATTGAAAACGAAAAATTTTTCGAAGGAATGTGGGCTGCAATGTTAGAAAAAGGAATTTTAAAAAAATTACTACAACGTCTACACCAAACTACACCATCTGATTTTCCTATTTGGTAAATTCAATTCCTAATCCCGTTGATGCAAACAAGCACAAACGGGATTTTTTATTTATAAAGAAAAAGCCCCTACCAAATGGTCTGAGCCTTTCTTTAAATGATATTTTCAATTAGGATACTATGCCTGTTTTGGTTTTTCAGCGCTAGTTTGTTCATTGCGATTGACAAAGAACTCCCAAAGATAAACAAAGAGGGTTCGTAAAATGGCATAGGTTGGAATAGCTAAGATCATCCCCGCTATTCCAGCCACATTTCCTGCTGCCAATAATAAAATAATTATTGTCATCGGATGAATGTTCAAACGTGAACCAATAATCCGCGGATAAATAATATTTCCATCAATCAAATGCACAATTGCCACTACTAAGACTGTGAAAAAAATTTGCCAAACACCTTGTGTCGCTGAAACAAATAGTGCTGGTACAATTCCAATATATGGTCCCAAATATGGCACAATATTAGATAATCCAGCGATAATCGCTAAGACTAAAGCATATTTCTCACCAATTAAGAAGTATCCAATTCCTGTCGCAAATCCTACAAATAACATCTCCATAACTTGACCCATAATATAGTTTGAAAGTGTGTCATTTAGTAAACTAGCAACTTCCGCCATATCATCTTTTCGTTTTGGAAACCATTGTTGAACGAATGGTAATAACTTATGGCCATCGCTTAACATATAGAAAGTCATAACAGGTACCGTTAATGCATAAACCAAATATCCAATCAAAGAACTAGCAAATCCCCCAATGCCATTGGCCATTCCATTAGCAATTTGAGTCCCATATTTTTGAGCCCCATGTTGCAATGTATTTGCATCAAAAGTTACCCCCATCCGATTAATAATAGCTAGTCGATCTTCACCTTCCATCCAATTTCGCATCTGACGCAAATATGTCGGTGCTGATTGTACAAAATTAGTAATTTGATCAATTAAACGTGGTACAACAATTGCCATTGCTAATCCAATCAAAACCATCATTAACACCACTAAAAATAATGCAATGATACTACGCGGAATCGACTTATTCTTTTTTATTTTTATTTTTTCAATAATTTTTATGATTGGATTTAGAATATAATACAACAAACCTGAAATTAAAACGGGAATAAAAACCGCCCCAATAAATTTAAAAATCGGTTCTAAAATAAAATCCAGCTGTGAAACAACCATCAATAAAAGTGCAACAATTAATAATTCAAGTGACCAAAATAATATGGATTTTGATCGGATTTTTTCTAGCATACTTATCTCCCTTAATAAATTTTAAAAGTCGTATAATCTGGATTTACTCCGACACTTGCAATTTTAACATGGTGGACTTTAGTTCCGTTAGATGGGCCAATTTCAATCTGAGTTATAAATTTACGAATATTCATTTCCTCACCTTGAGCTTCAATTGATACTGATCCGTCAGTTTCATTGATGACAAATCCTACAATCCCTAACTGCACAGCTAGACGACGAGTCGCCCAACGAAATCCAACACCTTGCACTAGACCATAAACTTTCAATCGAACTGCTTGTTCCATTTTATTTCCCCCTTCTCTATTACGATTCCAATTAATTTATAAAATTAAATTTATTTTTAGTGAAATTGCCGATATTTAGCCACTAATTTAGCTGTTGTAATAATATGGTTTTCCATTTGATCATGTAGTTGATTCAAATAAAACCCTGGCTCTAAATCTAAAATAGCATCTAATGCATAAACCTTTAAAATATAATTATGATCACGGCCACGAGGTCGCATCCCTCCATAGTAACTAGAGGTTTCTTTATCTTGATTATATCCCATAGGACTGTGTGAACTATTCACACCTTGAATAAATTCTGACGTTTCTTGACTTGCATTTGCCAAGACTTCAGTTGTTAATAAGTTGGCTAATGTCCAATGGATCCAAATAAACCCTTTAGTTACTTCATAGGCATCTAAATCATAGAGGACTGCTGCATAACTTTTAGCCATTTCAGGGGCTTCTTCAATTTTAAATGGTATCGAATAGGTAGGAATTTTATTTTCGTTCACATATTGACTGTAACCTCCAAAAATATCCTTAAAGTAACCATTTTCAATCCCCGTACTTGTTATTTTCATATCTTTTTACCTTCTAAATAATTAGTTACACCTTAATTGTATTTAATATCCTAATAAATGAAACAATAATCTGCAAGTCTCTAATCGATCATTTTACAATTCTAAAATTGGTGATAATTCAAGCCAAGTCGATTCGAATAAAGGGAAAATCAAATTATCATCCCATTTATTCATAAAATATGGATGATAAAAATATGTAAAAGCCATCATAATTGTGATACCTCGTTGTTGCCGAAAAGTATCCCAGCCCATGATATATTCAACTTTATTCGAAAAAGCCGTTAATTCATCATTCATAATTTCACTTTGTTGACTAATTTTTTTAACATAAAGTTGGGTTAGCGCTGGATCAGCTCTAAAAGCTGCTTGGCGCTGTTGTACCAAAGTTTGTAACCAATCATGAAGACTATCAATTCTTGCTTCTACAGGCATTCGGACAGCTTGATCTAAAATCGGCTGATCAATCTTCAATAACCAATCATTAATCAAAGCCTCAACTAGCGCCTCACGATTTTTAAAGTGTTTGTATAGAGCGGCATGCGATACATCCAAAATTTTAGCAATGGCTGTCATCCTTAATCCAGCATCCCCTTTCTCCATCAACACTGTTTGGGCTGCTTCAAAAATTTGTTCATCATTTATTTTACCCATTATCTTACCCACCTGTTCTTCCGGTTATGCTTCATTATAAAGCAGTCAACCATATCTGTCCTGTATCACCCTTAAATGATTAATTATGTAGAGATTTTTAATAAAAAAAGACTAGGATAAATATCCTAGTCTTTCTTACTCAGTAATTTTGAAAATCAATATCATTCATTTAAGATCATTTCTATTAATAAAGATTATAATCTGACACTACTATCAAATTTAATAATGTAAATTAGATTAAATTGATTGTTTTGCTGGTCGAATCAAGACTTCACTAATTGCTACGTGCTTTGGTTGTTGAATAGCATAAACTACGGCGTTAGCTACATCTTCAGGGTTTAAGCTAACTCCCTCCAACTTAGATTGACCTTCAAGATATGTTTCTATATCTTTATTTCCAACAGTTGTTAAGAGTTCAGTTGATACCATTCCAGGTGAAACAATTGTTGAGCGAATTCCTGTTTGATATTCTTCTTGGCGCAAGCCTTCCATAATTGCCCGTACAGCAAATTTAGTTCCATTATAAACTGCTGAACCAGGGTACATCACATGCCCTGCTACAGAATCAGTGGAAATAATTAATCCATCTTTTTGCTCACGCATAATCGGAAGAACGGCTCCAATTCCATTTAATACACCCATAACATTGGTATTCAACATCATCTCCCAACTATCATAATTGAGTTCAGATAAATTACCCTGTGGCATAATTCCTGCATTATTATAAAGAACATCAATATGTCCAAATTTGTTCATGGCTAAATCAACTACAGCCTTAACTTGATCACGTTTCGTTACATCAGCAGTTTGATAAAAAACATTTTCTCCCAATTGAGCTGCTAATTGACTAATTTTGTCCTCACGGCGAGCTGCAATAACTAATTTTGCTCCTTGTTCTGCCAATTTGATAGCTGTTGTTTCTCCAATTCCAGAAGACGCTCCCATAATAATAACTACTTTATTTTAATTTCATTCATTATTTAATTCCCCTTTTCAATTTTAAATATTAATTTATGTTATATGTTTCTAGCTTGTTATTAAGCCCCAACAAAGTCATAATAACATTAAAGTTCACTTTAATGTCAACCATCTATCTAATTTATAAGGAGAAATAACAATGTCACATACCATCTCACAAGTCGCTAAGGCAATGCAAATTCCAGCATCAACCCTACGTTACTATGATAAAGAAGGCTTACTTCCAAATTTATCACGCCAAGCTTCTGGCTATCGCAGCTTTTCCGATGGCGATATTGAAATGATCGATGTCATTGAATGTCTAAAAGCCACTGGTATGTCAATTAATGACATTAAAAATTATGCCGATTTGACTAAATCTGGTGACAATTCATTAGAGGCCCGTCGAGATATGTTCATTCAACAAAAAGCCCTCGTTAAACGACAAATCGCAAGTCTCGAAAATTCAATGCAATTATTAGATAAGAAATACCAATATTATGAAAGCGCCATTGAGGCAGGTACCGAGACTATTCATTTCCCAATTCAAATGTCACTCCAAAATCGTCTGAAATTTCAAAAATAAAGTCGATGTTTTGATCTATTTATAGCCATTCAAATTAAGTATAAATGCTTTGAATTTAAATCTAAGATTACTTGATATACCTTGATATAAATCATCCCCACATTGCTTAGATCATGCTAAAATAAGATATTATTAGAAAAGGAGCTGGGGTTACCCCTTGTAGTACGAAATTATGGCATATAATCGCAACCCAAATCAGCATGATAAACCTTATCATGCTTCACGTGGAACAAATTCCGCCTCAAACAATGTCATCGTTAAAATTGGTGACAAATTACTAATTACTATTAAAAGACTTGGTATTAACGGAGAAGGAATTGGTTACTATAAACGTAAGATTACCTTTATTCCTGGTGCGTTGCCAGGTGAAGTTGTTGATGTTAAAGTTACCAACTTTACAGACCGTTTTATCGAAGCTGAAATTCGCAAATTCAAACAAAAGTCACCGGATCGGGTCGAACCTATCGACGATCAAAGTGTTGGTGGTTTTGAGCTAGAACACTTATCTTATCCAAAACAATTAGAATTCAAGCAAGATGTTATCCGACAAGCTCTTGAAAAATATAAACCTCGTGGTTTTGAAGATATTGAAATTAAGCCCACAATTGGCATGGAAGATCCTAGAGGTTATCGTAATAAAGCCCAATTCCCGATTCGTCAAATGAAGGATGGAACCATTTCTGTTGGGATGTATCAACGTAACTCCCATTTCTTAGTTGATTTACCTAAGGTGTCCACTCAACATCCTGCTACCTTAAAAGTTGTCCGTAAGGTCCGTGATATTATCGATGAGTTAGAGATTCCAATCTACGAAGAAAAGAAAAATACAGGTATCATTAAGACACTGGTTGCCCGAGTAAGTGAATCAACCGGTGAAGTCCAATTAACTATTGTGACTAATTCTGATAAAATCCCTGAACTTTCAACATTAATCGCATATATTCATGATGATTTACCAGAAGTGGTTTCAATTCATCAAAATATTAATCCCGACGAAACTTCATTAATTTGGGGTGAAAAAACTAAGTTACTTTGGGGTTCTAACTTCATTACTGAAACAATTAATGGGCGTCAATTTAAGTTGTCACCTCGAGCATTCTTACAACTAAATCCCCGTCAAACAGCGCGTTTGTATCAAGAGGCTTTAAGTGCTCTGGATCTAACCCATGCTGATAAATTAATTGATGCTTATTCTGGTGTTGGAACCATCGGAATTTCCCTAGCTGATAATGCTGGTGAGATTCGTGGAATGGATACTGTTCCAGAGTCAATTGCTGATGCTAATCAAAACGTTTTGGATAATAATGTTACAAATACCAAATACTTTGTTGGCGCTGCTGAAGATTTGATTCCACAATGGACCGCAGCTGGTTGGATCGCCGATGCAATTGTCGTTGATCCTCCCCGGACTGGTTTAGATATTAATTTACGAAATACAATTTTGGCTCATGCGCCAGAAAAATTTGTTTATATTTCATGTAATGAATCAACATTAGCTCGTGATTTAGTCGATCTTCTTAAAGTTTATGATGTCGAATATATTCAACCAATTGACATGTTCCCTCAAACTGCTCGTTGGGAAGGAATTGTTAAGTTCACAAAACGTTAATCAAAAAATTAAAAAAGGCGTCTAATCTAGGTATTTACCCGGATTAGACGCCTTTTTCTTTTAAATCAGATTAATTAATCGCCTAACAAAGGGCAGGATCAACAAACTTAAACTAATTAAAATAACTCCCTCTAATAGATTAAATGGAACCACTGCCAACAACAGATAATTAAAAATACCAAAGACCTGACCAATATTAAAATTAGCAAATTGCGCATAAAGCGGAATCGCATAAAAATAGTTCATCAAGACCATCATAACTGTTAATGCAACCGAACCAAGTACGATTGACATGCCTTTTTGAATCCAAGGTCGCCATTTATTTTTGGTCAAGCAATAATACAAAACTGTCATTAAAATCATGAATCCCAAAATATTCATTGGTAAACCAATATAATCATTTACCCCAGCATTATTAAGTAATAATTTTAACAATGACCGAATCAGTAAAATTAGGTACCCACTTTTCAAATCAAGTAACATCATTCCCATAAAGATCGGAATAAACGATAGATCAATTTTTAAAAAAGGCACTGTTGGAATTAATGGCACCGAAATAAAAACCATTAAAATCACCGATAAAGCCGAAAAAAGGGCAATAAGACTTAATTTTCTAGTCTGCATCATTTTCGTACTCCATTCATTTTTAATTAAATTAAAAAAATCCCCTGAGTTTAAAACTCACGGGACTATCAAAGACACTTAAAAGCACTATTCTTATATGATCATAATATCCCCTTTAAAAGATATTAAGGCCACTAAAAAAGCTCCTTTAATTCTTCTCCCATCCAGACTTTAACTGTCGGTGCTAGATTCACACTAGCTCAACCATTTAAAATGGCTCACGGACTTTGATATAGAAATCATTTACCGTCGGTCGGGAATTACACCCTGCCCCGAAGAATTTATTTAATTTAAAATCATTATATACATAATTTTTATTATTTGCAAAAGCGTCATCATTCATATAATTTATATTATTGTCTTTTAAAATCGAACATTAATTTATAATAAACGTCCAATTAGCGATAACAATTTATCAAAAGCAGATTTACCTTTAAAATTATGGTATTCTCTCGTATAATTAAAACATTCAATTTAATTTAGGAGGACTATGATGGCTGAACTCAAGCAACAAGAAAGCATCCTCGTTCTCGACTTCGGTTCACAATACAATCAATTGATTGCCCGCCGAATTCGAGAAATGGGAGTATACTCAGAACTTAAGCCACACACCATTACAATAGAGGAAATTAAAGCAATTAATCCAGTGGGGTTAGTCTTTTCTGGTGGACCTAATTCAGTTAACGACGAAGGGGCCTTTACCATTGATCCTGAAATCTATAACTTAAATATCCCGATTTTGGGAATCTGTTATGGTATGCAACTCATGGCCCATCAACTCCCCGGCGGAAAAGTAGCACCTGCTAATAATTCATCCGAATATGGCGAGACTGAGATGGAAGTTACTGATCCTGAAGCAGTACTATTTAAGGGAACACCAAAAAAGCAAGTTGTTTTGATGTCCCATGGTGATTACGTGGACCAAGTTCCTGACGGGTTTACGGCTGTAGGAACTTCTGACAACACACCAATTGCTGCAATGCAAAATCCGGATAAGAATCTTTATGCAATCCAATTTCATGCTGAAGTTCAACACACCGTTTATGGTCACCAAATTATAGAAAACTTTATCAACGCTACTCGTGCTAAGCGCAATTGGTCAATGGATGATTTTATCGACCAGCAAATCGAAGAAATCCGTTCTACAGTTGGTGATAAGAAGGTATTGCTTGGTCTCTCTGGTGGTGTAGATTCTTCAGTTGTTGGAGTTTTACTACAACGTGCCATTGGTGATCAATTAACTTCAATTTTCGTTGATCATGGTCTTTTACGTAAAAACGAAGCTAACGAAGTCATGGAAGCTCTTGGTGGTAAATTCGGTCTTAATATTATTAAGGTCGACGCCCAAGAACGTTTCCTTAATAAATTAGCTGGTATTTCAGATCCAGAAAAAAAGCGTAAAATCATTGGTAATGAATTTATTCAAGTTTTCGATGAAGAAGCTACTAAACTTAAGGGCATTGATTTCCTAGCCCAAGGAACGCTTTATACTGATATTATTGAATCTGGAACTGACACGGCCCAAACAATTAAGTCTCACCACAACGTTGGGGGACTTCCTGAAGATATGCAATTCACTTTAATTGAACCTCTTAAGACACTCTTTAAAGATGAAGTCCGTGCTTTAGGTGAAAAACTGGGTATGCCACACGACTTAGTTTGGCGTCAACCATTCCCTGGTCCTGGACTTGGAATTCGAGTTTTAGGTGATATCACTGAAGCTAAACTCGAAATCGTCCGTGATTCTGATGCAATTTTGCGGGAAGAATTTGCTAACCACGGCCTTGATGCTGAAGTTTGGCAATACTTCACCGTCCTAACAGGTGTCCGTTCCGTTGGTGTCATGGGAGATGGTCGTACTTATGACTACACTATCGCCATTCGTGCCATTACTTCTATAGATGGAATGACAGCCGATTTTGCTAAGCTTCCTTGGGATATCTTGGAAGAAGTATCACGTCGAATTGTCAACGAAGTGAGTGGGATTAACCGCGTAGTCTACGACATTACAGCTAAGCCACCAGCAACTGTTGAGTGGGAATAATAAATTTTAAAAGATAATCTATGATTTAAAAAAGTCACGCTCGTTTAGTGATTACATTTAACTCTAAAAATTTAAGTTTGTTTCAATTAATTGGTCGGAAAGTTTTTAGTACTCTACTGAAAACTTTTCGACCATTTTTTAGTTGCTTTAATCGCTAATCATTCTTGGATTAATACTTAAATCTAATTTATCTTTGCACGATTAACATTTTGAATGCCTTAAATTTAAAAGAAATACAAACTGTAAAATATTTTAATCCCATTTTAGGAACTGCAGATGGAATCTTGTGACTATTTAATAAAATAAATATTACAGATGCGATTTATCACTACCGCAACTAGAAAAAAGTTCATTTAAAATATATGCAGGCGTAATAATTTTATTTTGGCTGAAGCTTATTTAGTGTAAAATTTAAAAAAGCAAAGCATCTATCAGTAACTACTGGATTATGGCGATATACCTATCAAATTTTTGAAAGTTTAGTTCACAGAGACAAAGTTACTATACATAACCAAAATAGTGGGGAATAATAAATGGAACACGTATTAAAAGAGTCACAAAACCCAAAGGAGATTCACCAACAAACTGGAATTTTAATTATTTCAACGATTGCTTTAGGCATCATAGTTGGTTTTAGTTCATTGATTTTGAGTTTATTTTTAGATAAAGTTGAACAATTTTTCTTAAGCTTCAAAGAATCAGCACTCGCGCCTAGCGCAACCATGATTGCCGGTAGTCATCGACTCATTTCAGTGATTATTGGGGGGATGTTAGCCACCATCATTTGGTATATTCTACGGACTAAATTTAAACCCATCATCAGTATCAATCAGGCCTTAAAAGGAAAACAGATGCCATGGATTGAAACCATCATTGATGTTCTAACCCAGATTATGTTTGTCGGAACTGGTGGTTCGGTGGGCCGGGAGTTAGCTCCAAGAGAAGCCGGAGCCATGCTAGCGCAACGATGGTCAAACATGATTAATAAAATAGGATTATCAAAAATAACTCCCGAAGATCAACAGTTATTAATTGCTGCTGCTGCCGGGGCCGGTTTCGCCGGAATCTACATCGCCCCCATCACGGGGATGTTTTTCTGTGTTGAAATTCTATTAAAAAAAATAACACCAAAAACGGTAACCATCAGTTTAAGTATGAGTGTGATTTCAATGTTAATAGGTTCTTTGGTTAAGGGCTTTAAGCCTTACTATTTAATTCACGATACTCATTTCAGCTTAATGATGCTACCTTTTGTTTTAATCGCGAGTCCCATTATTGGACTAGTCGGCGTTTTATTTCGTAAAGCCTTTAAATGGGCTGAAAAATTTCAAGCCAAGAATAAACAAATTTTATGGCAATTACCATTATTAGCTGTTTTAACTGGATTAATAGCAATGATATTCCCACAAATCATGGGAAATGGTCGGGCCTTAGCTCAACTGTCAATGAATTATAATCACCATTTTTTTATCGGGATTCTTATTTTGGGCGCAATCGCTAAAGCTACCGTAACAGTTTTAACGATTCGTGCTGGCGCATCCGGTGGAACGTTAACCCCATCAATTGCGATTGGATCAGCCTTAGGTGTTTTAATTGGACTAGGCTTTAATTTATTAGGCTTCCCACTTTCATTGAGTCAAGCAGCATTATTAGGTGCCGCTATTCTCTTGGCTGCCTCACAACAAGCTCCTTTAATGGCTTTATTTATGATTTTCGAAGTTAGCCATCTTGATTATTCGGCATTTTTACCTCTTGGTCTTGGTGTGGCGATCGCAGCCATCATTTCACAATTATTCTTTAAAGGTCGTTTATAGAAAGATATATATAATAGCTATTATTAATTATTTGATTTAATTATTGTGAACTTAACCCCATTAGTTGGCTAAAACTGATGGGGTTTTTATTATGTTTTAAAAAACATTCTAACTATGCTTAAATACAGATAAATTTATTTAAAGATATTTAAAAAGTTTGCACTAAATCAAAAAACACTTATAATAAAAGAAACAAGTTATTTATAAAGTAACATGTTCTCAAATTATCAAATCAACATATCGCATCACAATGTTCATGTAGATATCAGAAATAATATTTATAAAAAAATTGATAAAGGATAAATAAAAATGAAATATTTAATTACCGGCGCAACAGGAAATTTAGGTACTCGAGTAGTCCATAATTTAATTAAATTAGTAGGATCTGAATCCATTACCGCTGCAGTTCATACACCAAGTAAGGCTAATTTGATTAAAGAACTAGGTGTAAATTTGGTATCAATCGATTATTTGAACGTTGATAGTATGGTTCAAGCCTTCAAGAAACAAGATGTAGTGATTTATATTCCTAGTAAAACTTATAGTATGTTACAGAGAATTACGGAGTTTGAAAATTCGATAAAAGCCTTAAAATTATCCAATGTACACAATGTTGTCTTTGTTAGTTTCTACGCTGATCAAGAAAATAATCCCTTTACGATGTCTCCCTACTACGGCTATGCTCCAAGAAAACTGGCTGGTAGTGGTTTAGCATATGCTGTTATTAGAAATTCACTATATGCTGATCCATTGGTGCCTTACTTACCCGAACTAATTGAACGAAAACACTTAATCTATCCGGTCGGCGATCAAGCGATGAGTTTTATCACCCAAGATGACAGTGCTGAATCAATCGCTAAGTTGGCTATGCAACCTAATTTACGAGATCATGGGCAAATCTATACTGTGACTCAAGATAATAGTTTAACTATGCCAGAACTCGGAAAAATTATGACTACTATCACTGATCATACAATTGGCTATGAGCCAGTTACTACGAAAGAATTTGGTGAAATCTATGCTCCAGATGGGGATGGCGAAGAGTTAGCTAGTATGTATGCCGCTGGTGCTCTAGGATTATTTGATCAAGTCACCAATGACTTTAAAACCATCACAGGACACGCTCCTGAGAACATGCTGAACTTCTTATCCCGCAATTATGTGGAGCGTAAATAAAAATGAAATATTCCCATAAATTAAGTGACGCCGTACATATTTTAGCTTACGTTTATATTTATGCTGATGGAGATCTATCAAGTAAAGCTATTGCTTCAAGTGTTGAAACAAATCAAAGTATGGTTAGACGGATGATGTCGAATTTAGTGCGGGCCGGTTTACTCAACAGTCAACCTGGTAAAGTAGAACTATCTTTAGCCAAAGCCCCTCAAGACATTAGTTTGCTTGATGTTTATCTAGCAATAGAAGACAATCATAATTTCTTACACATTGATGACAAGACCAATCCGCTATGTATCGTTGGTGGCAATATTCAGGAAACTTTGAATGATGTTTATAGTAAAATTCAAAAAGATGCTGAAGCAAGTATGTCAGAACACTCATTACAAGAGATCATTGATCAAATTCTAACCCTTGAAAAAAATAAAAATCGTTAATTTACTGCTAACATATTTCAGACATAATACTAAAAAGCACATTTCCTCAAACTAGAGATAATGTGCTTTTTTATATTAATGTTTGAAGAAATTTCCAACAATGAAGAACAAAACAAATTAAACACTGCCTTATTTTTTAACATTATTATTGGATATATCGCCCTAATGAGCACTGGTATTCAACCATCTGATGCTCAACAAATATTTATTAGAAATATTAATCGAGTAATTGATTCTTTTTAAACTTTTATTTATAAAATATCCAAATGATGGTCGGATTCAGTTAGTAAAATTAACAGAAAAAGGACGACGTGAAGCTGAAAAAATTCTCTTCTATATTCGATAGTATCTTGACTATTTAGATCCCAAAGAATGGTCTGAGTTATCTAATATCCTTGATAAATTAAATGATGGTATTCGTGATAATTTAAATTTGAACGGAATTCAAAATATTGGAACACGCATTATGTTAAGCCATTTGGATCGTAAAAATGAACAAGATCCAGAAATTAATAGTAGTAAATAACCAGTCTATTAGACCGGTATTTGCGCATATAATTTTATAAATTAAAACCCTATTCGTTGAATTCAATCGACGAATAGGGCCATTTTTTATATATTATTTTCCAAAAGTGCTTGTATTCATTTTTTCATCCGATTAGTCATCATGAAAGCAGGTATTAAAATCAATAATGAAAAAATTGTAGCATATAAAAATCCATATTGATACGCGACAATTAATTGATTTGGCTGATTGACCGGATGTATCACGGTATACCCCGTCACTACGGTTGCTAGTACTGCTGCTCCAAAAGCCGAACCTACTTGTTCAAATAATTTAGCACCAATCGATGCTGCTCCCACATCAATTTTATCAATCCCTACATAAACGTCGGCTTGCAAGGCAGACTTAACTCCAGCACCACCAATTCCGCGAATAAACATGATTAACATTAATAACCAACTAGCTGTTGTTTGACCCAAATAAACCAAGGGTAGCGTTCCAATTACGGTAATAATAACTCCCAAGATAATAACGATTCGTGCACCGATTTGATCAATCATACGGCCAATCATTCCCCGCGCCATCAACATTCCTAAACTTTGCGGAATCAAAGCTATGGCGGCAATGATCAAACTATCACCTCGAACATCTTGAAAATAAAGAGGGAATAATAGCATCGGACCAGTAGTAATAAATCCAGCTAATAAATCACCAAGCATCGCCCCTGAAAAATTATGATATTTAAATAAATGCAGTGGTAAAACCACGGTATATTTTGTCTTCAAGGCGTAAAAAACATAAATTATGCTGGCTAGTAACCCTATTCCAACTAGGCGTAAAGTTGCTATTTGAAGAAAAGTTCCTGTCATACTAGCTTTGGTAATTCCTAAAATTAGGCTTACTGCAATCACCACTAATAAAGTTATTCCTAAAAAGTCAAAATGATCTAGCCGACGCTGTGGGCTACTTTTAGGTACCATCCTAATTAAACCGATAATCGCAATCATCACAATAGGTACATTTACAAAGAACATCCATCGCCATGAACTAGTCTGGACAATGAGCCCACCAAATATCGGTCCTAGCATCGGTCCTAGAGTCATAGGCACTCCAATAATGGACATAACTTGTCCCATTTTAGCGCCTCCAAATAATTCAACTAATAACGTAAACATAACTGTAATTAATAGGCCCGAAAATAAACCTTGAATTATTCGCATGCTAATTAACATATATATATTGGCTGATAATCCAGCTAATAGTGACGCTAATCCGAATCCAATTTCAGACCATAAATAGATCGTTCTTCCCGAAAAGCGATCCACCAACCAACTTGAGAACGGAACGGCAGCCCCCATCGCTAAAATGAAACTTATCATAACCCACTGAACTAACCCTAGTGAAGCTTGGAACTCTTGACCTAGTTGATTGATGGCAATATTAACCATTGTAGAATCTAGCATCGGTGCCATTGTTCCAAGTACGAGCACCCATGCTATCGTAACTAGCTCCTTTGGAAATTTTTGTGTTTGTTTGAACATAATTCTTACCTCAATTTTTAAATATATTTGTTTTTTAATGTTTCCTAGTCAACAAAATACATATTAAACCTTTTTGTTTCTTTGTCAACAAAATTGTTAGTAAATAAAAAACGCAGGTCTTATTCTGCGTTAGTTTGAGGTATTTAATTTGTGCATTTCTTGTTCAAAATGCTGATTTAATTTTCCCGCAAAATCAAGCATTTCATTCAATTCTTCTTCTTTAAGCAGATCAAAAATTTGCTGATCACGCCTCACAATATCAGTATGTAAATCTGCATGTCTTGCAAATAAATTTTTACCAGCCTCAGTTAATTTAAAATAACGTTCTTTTTTATTATTGGGGCGTTGAAAAGAAACTACCAAATCTTTATTAACTAATTTATTCATTAATTTAGTTACTCCACCACGTGTCATACCAGTTTCATCAGCTATTTTAGTTACATTCGGTTCATCCAAATGGCCCACCAAATCAACAGTTTCAACTTCTACATGGGTATAACCCGTGAACTGATTAGTCACCACCGCCCGATTTAAGCGCATGAAATTATTCACTACTTCAATATAGGCCGACATAAATACATCTTCTCGATTTTCCATTGTAATGTCCTCTAAAATCATTATACAAAATTGTTTCCCAATAAACCAAATTTCATTATTTTAAATTACACAAATTAAACATCAAAAAAGCCTAATACCATTTAAATGCTATCAGGCTTCTTATTTTTAATATCAATTAAATCAAACTACTAAATCAAACTACTGTTTTAACTTTATTCAGCTAAATATTGATCAAATAATTGGATATATAATTCAATGAAATCCAAATACATTTTTTGATCAACGTATTCATTAGCGGTATGCGAGGTCGTATTTCCTGGTCCAAAGACAATAAACGGAACATTATCATCCTGATCGCGCATCAAATTCGAAGCATCTGTGATTCCTGGGGATGCTAAGACTGGAATCTTCTCACCGGCATACTTTTCACCAATCGTTTGTGCCAAATGAATCAAATAATTTTCCTTGGTTGAAATCACAGCAGGTTCATCCATCATTACTTCATAGCTGATATCTGCCTGCTTTAATTCAATCGGCAACATTTTAGCCATATTTACATCATAATTTTGATTACTTTTTTGTAGTTCTTTTTTAACGATTGCGTCAAATTTATTCAATACATCTTTTCCATTAAATTCTGGAATCGTTCGAATATTTATCTGAGCCTCGGCAGATTCAGGTAATGAATTAACTTGGACCCCACCCGCTAAAATATCAGTATTTACTGTTACATTCCCTAAGATTGTATTAACGGGAATTTCAGCGGCTCTAAATTCTTCATTAACGGCCGCCAAAATACTAATCACTGGATCAAGAGCATTATAACCAAAGTTTGGCATTGAACTATGTGAAGCCGTTCCCTTCGAAGTCAATTTAATATCAATTGATCCTTTTTGGGCGTACGCAATTTGATATCCAGATGGCTCTGCCACTAGGAGAGCATCAACATCTTGCATATATCCTTTTTCAAAAAATAGTTGTGATCCTTCTTCACCCACTTCTTCTCCTAGCGTTGCTAATAAACGTAGTGTCCCACGAGCTGGCTTATTTTGTGCTTTCATTTCAATCATAGCAATGACCAAGGCTGCCAAACCGCTCTTCATATCTGAAGAACCACGGCCATATAATTTTCCATCTTTTTGTGTCAAGGTAAAGGGATCGCTATTCCAATCATCTAAATTACCAGGATCAACTACATCCATATGTCCAGTTACAGCCATTACTGGGGCGCCCGTCCCAATTTCAGCTACTAAGTTAGCTCGCTTTCACCAATCTTGATAATCTTAGCTTCAATATCATATTGCGCCAAAATTTCTGATAAATAATTTGCTACATCCAATTCATGTTCGTTAACTGATGGGATTTCCACCAATTTTTTCAAAATATCAATTCGTGCTGATTCATTTAAAAGTGCCATATTCAGTATGCCTTCTTTCTAAATTTCACTTAACGCCAAAATCCATTAACAGTTCTACACGTCCATTCTAACACTTCATTTTTTTAAATAATAGCTATCAAAAATTTACTTTCTATGTCCTTTAAAAATTTCTTTTTTTCGCAGATTCAATCCCAATGAAGCAATTGAAAAACCACAAACTAAGCCAATCGCAATCACCAATGTATTAAAGACTCCTGCCACTCCAGCATTAATATTTCCCTTGGTAAAACTGGTCACCGTTTCAAATGCCATTCCCCCTGGGACCAACGGAATTAAGGCACCCACGTAAATCATTAGTGAAGGAACCTTCTTTCTTTTAGCAAAAACTAATCCAACTACCCCAATCAAAAAAGCTGCAACGATATTCGCTAGAAAAACATTATCAATGCTTTGAACTACAAAAAGATATGTTGCCCACGAAATGGCTCCCGTGAATCCAGATGATAAAAGAGCCCGTTTTGGAACATTAGCAATTACACCATAAAAATAACTTGATAAAAAAGCTAACCCAATTGAAATATAATCCATTATTTTATCCTCCAAACACTAGCTTGATCATGAAATTACCTGCCGCTGCCCCAAGTGATAAAGCAACTAATGCAAAGATGGCATCAATCGATCTAACAATCCCCGAAATGATTTGGCCATCTACGATTTCCCGTAAAGCATTCGTGATCGCTAATCCTGGGACTAGAGGCATAATTGCTCCAAAAATAATATTATGCATTCCTAATTTTGGGAAAACACTAGCCATGACTCCTGCTAATAATCCAATCATCATACCCCCAACAAATTCACTAAAATATGTATTTAAGCTGAGTTTGTTAATTTGATTAAAACAAAAATAAGAAAATGCTCCAACTAAAAACATTGCCAAATAAGCATTGGGATTCGCCTCATTCACTAATAATGGGGTTAAAGAAACCATTCCGGCAGCAAGCACTTTTTGCCATCCTTTAAATGAAATTACTTCTTTCTTGATTTTTTGAATTTCATTTTTAAATTCATCAAAATCCATATCATGGCTAGTAAGCTTTCGTGAAAAGTTATTGACCTCATCCACAGTTTGAAGATTAAAACCTGATAATCGCGTTTTAACAACCTTTGTTGCTATGATTTGATTAGCTGAAATAGAAACTGACGTTAAAGTTACGATACATGTCACTGGCAATTCTAGAGCAGTTCCAATATATTCAATTGTTTCTTCGATCCGAAATGATTCTGCCCCACCTAGTAATAATAAAGATGCCGCATCGGCCATTACTTCCATTCTTTCCCGAATACTTTGTTCACTTTGTTTATTATCCATACCTTCATCCCCACATCGGTTTATTTCATTAATTTGAATGCTTTACTAATAATTTGATAACAGTCACTTTATAAAAATAACTTTAGTCTCCAATATATTCAGAAACCACCTTATTTTTATTTAAAAAAATGGCTAGCCAAGGCTACCCAGATCAAAACATTTTTTATATTTAGTCTCTTACAGCCTTAATTATCCCTTTCAATGAAGATTACATAATAGCTTAAAGATTCGCTTTATACCCTCTTTTTTCAGTTCTTGGAATAATGATCAACCATATGATTTTTATTTATAATCATAAGACACACTTTTACCACTCATTAGTACCGTTTATTTTACACTTATAATATGCCATTGTTTCGTAATTTACTAGTTATGATTTTTATATTTAATTTTCTGCATTATTAATAGTCTTTTTTTCATATGGAACATATTATTTAATTAATAACCTAAAATGACGTTAGTTGTAGATTTCATTTTCTAACTAAAAATTAACCCAATGAAAAAAGTCTCTATATCTTCAATACCATTCCAATAAATTGAGTACACAATACTAGTATTTAGCACAAATTCATTAATCAAACCCAATAATCAATTTTGCCAGCTCAAAGGTTTATTTATATCGAAATAATTGAATATATTATTTTCAATCTTTCTGTTCAAAAAAACGTTTTCCCCCATTGACACCGCTTTCAAAGCTAGTTATGATGAACTGATAGATTATATTACTATCTTTAAATAAGGAAAGGATCAAATCTTATGACAACTTATGCAATTACTAGTGTAACCGGCCGCTTTGGTCAGGTTGCAATTAAACAACTCAACCAACTTATTAACCCTGATGATCAAATTATTGGGCTAGCACGTAATGTTTCAAAAGCTAAAGCTATGGTTCCCGAAAACGTTATCGTTAAAAAAGGGGATTTCAATGAACATACTACCTTGCAAGAATCATTAGTTGGGGTAGATAAACTACTATTTATTTCATCACAACCGGGACAAGCTGTTAGTCGCAGTACCCAACACCTCAACGTGGTGAACGCAGCTAAAAAAGCCGGCGTTAAGTTCATCGCTTATACTAGTTTCCCACATGCTGACACTGCTAATACTCCCTTAGCTATGGATCATCAAAAAACAGAAAAGGCGCTGCTTGATTCTGGAATTAAAACTTCATTTTTACGCAATAACTGGTACTTAGAAAATGAACTTATGACTCTTAAAACTGCTGCTGATCAAAAAACATTCGTTGATGCAACTAATAATCAACTCGTTGGATGGGCCCTAGAGAAAGAATATGCGCAAGCTGCTGCTGAAGTCTTAACATTGGCAGATCCCAAATCTATTTATGAATTATCAGGTTCTGCACGTACTTACACAGACCTCATCAATAATATGGATGCTAATATTAATGTAAAAGAAGCTTCCCTTAAACAACTTAGTTCTGAGCTAATTGCTGCTCATTATAATGAAGACCAGATTAACGGGATTATTTTTAATCAAACCCTTATCTCTGAAGGCGCTTTAGCTCAAACTTCATCAGATCTTACCGAATTATTAGGACACCCGCTAACCAATATAAAGGATGCCTTAAATCAACTATTAAATTAGTTATAAATTAAGGAGATAATTACCATGTATCAAGCAGATCCTAATCGCTATCAAGAAATGGAATACCGTCGGACTGGGCATAGTGGCCTCATGTTGCCTGCACTTTCATTTGGATTATGGCATAATTTTGGTGAAAATAATAAATTTAATAATATGCAACAATTAATTTTTACTGCATTTGATCATGGGATTACTCATTTTGATCTAGCCAATAATTATGGTCCTACTCCAGGCGCTGCTGAAATTAATTTTGGTAAAATTTTACACCAAGACCTTAAAGACTATCGGGATCAATTAATTATTTCAACTAAAGCTGGTTATGAAATGTGGGATGGACCTTATGGAAATTGGGGTAGCCGTAAATCGTTACTCAGCAGCCTTGATCAAAGTTTAAATCGTCTGCAATTGGATTATGTTGATATCTTTTATCATCATCGCATGGATCCTGAAACACCATTGGAAGAAACAATGTTAGCTTTGGCTCAAGCAGTAAAAAGTGGAAAAGCCTTATATGTCGGTCTTTCCAACTATGATGGTCCAACGTTGCAACGGGCAACTGAACTTTTAGATGATTTAAAAGTTCCATTCATTATCAATCAGAATCGATATAATCTATTGGATCGCACAGTAGAAAAAAACGGGCTATTAAGCAGCGTTGATGATCTTCAAAAAGGTCTGATTACCTTTAGCCCACTTGCTCAAGGTCAATTAACTAATCGTTATCTCGATGGAATTCCTGCTGATAGTCGAATTGGTCATGATCCACGCTTTTTGAACGCTAAAATGTTAACATCAGACAAATTAGCTGCCATTCAAAAATTAAATACAATGGCAGTTGAGCATGGAATTACTTTAGCTGAAATGTCACTAAAGTGGCTACTTCAAAAACCAGAAGTCACAAGTGTCTTAATCGGTTCAAGTAAACCCGACCAAATTATTGATAATATCGGCGTTTTAGCTATTGCTGATTTAACACCAGTAGAATTAGCAGAAATTGATCAGTATTTTAGCTCCTATTATTAAATAATGGTTATCAAATTAAAAAACTTACCTAAAACGTATTTTATCTAGTGAAGTATTAATCTTCATCGGATAAGGTATGTTTTTTGATAAGTTCTAACATTTTTTTATATTTTAACGAATAAATTAATAAATTTACTTCGAAAGGTTTTATTACTAAACATAATACCAAAACCTAATAACACGATTCCTAATATCATCCAGTTCATACCATGTGGTAACGTCAGGTGCCCAAAGAAATAGCCAATAGATGTAATAACTAAGGCCCAAGTTAGGCTAGAGCCTGCCGCCAAACCAATATATGATTTAAAATCCAATCCCAAACGATGCACAGTCAAAGGGACTAGCGTTCGTACGAATGGAACAAATCGACCAGCAAAGACAAATAGAAACCAGCGTCGGTGATTAAAGTGATATGTTAAATTTTGAAAAATCGGTCCATTTATATGTCGTTCAATATAACCAATTCGACTAACTTGGCGTACTAGCCATGCTCCAAAATAGTAGTTAATTGCATCACCTATCCATGATGCAATCGCAAAGACAGTGATTAACATCAATAATTCACCAATATTATGATGAATTCCGGCGATGCTTCCAGCTGTAATTAAAATTGTGTCTCCTGGGATAAATCCGGCAAAAATTGCCCCAGTCTCTACTAATATTAGAATAAAAAGAATTGAAAATTCAATCCAAGTGAATGTACCTCGGACCGCCATCATCTGATTAAACCAGTCGAGTAAGTTATTTGTCATCAGAAATGCACCTCAATTCTGGCAATTTCCTTTTATTATAATGCTAATAGGTTAAAATTAAATTAAATATGTTTTCCGAGGTGTATTAATAACTATGTATATTACAAATAATGAGACTAGGCCTTTGAAGGGGTCTGAAACAATTATTTTTTTATTGTTAGGTTTATTTTTTAATGGCTTGGGCAATGGTTTAGCAGTGGCTACTAATATGGGATCAGCCGCTTGGACCGCTGCTGCCACTAACTTACAATCCTTCACTGCTATCCCCAAAGGCTATTTTTTGTTTACTTTTGGAATTCTAGCAGCACTAACTTTAATTGCTTTAACTAAACAAATATCTTGGCCTCACCTTTTAGGCAATTTAATTTTTGTAAGTTGTTTTAGCTATCTAGTTAACTTTTCTAGTCAAATTTTTGCGCCAGTCATTGACGCCCCCCTCTGGCTCAGAATTATCATCGACTTAATCTCTATTGTCATGGTCGGGACAGGAGTTTCAATCACCATGCGGGTAAATGTTATTACTCATCCCCTCGATGATTTAGTTCTTTATACCCGTTTTAAGTATCTACACGGGAATGTGTTTTTGGCACAAGTAATTAATTTCACCCTTCCAATCCTAATGTCTCTCTTAATTTGGTACATATCTGGGACTATTAAATCAGTGAATTTAGGAACATTAATTTCATTTTTTGGACAGGGAATTGTCATCGGTTGGGCTGACACCCATATGATTAAGCATCTAACTTTTAGAAAACATTTTTAAAAACCGCAAACAAATCAGCATAATAAAGCCGAGTTAGTTTTCAATCTAACTCGGCTTTATTTTATTAATTTAATTTACTGTAATTGATCCATCGCGTCATTTAGCAATTGATCTACTAATACATTCCCAGCACTAGTTGCATGACCCTTAACCCAAATAAATTCCAAACGTTGGGCGATCGGTTGAATTAATTGATCCACCTGTTGCCACAACTCTAAATTCGCAATTTGGCCGCTACTTTTCTTCCAACCGGCTACCTTCCAGTTGTACATCCAATTAGTGGCAGTATCCAAAACATATTTTGAATCACTCACAATTACGACCGGTATAGCTGTTTTTTGGGCTTGTTGTAAACCATGAATCAATGCTAGTATTTCCATTTCATTATTGGTACGACCAAAAAAGGCTCCCGCATCCTTAAACAAAGGATTTTTTAAATCGTTTCCTTGATAAATAGCCAAAGCCCATGCGGCTTTATCTGTCGCCTTGACGTGTCCACCGGAAACATTACCAGTATTGCGACTACCACCATCTGTAAATAAATAATATTTTTCTGGATTTGTTTCAAACTGGCCATCATAGGCAATCGTATATTGTCTTGAACTTAAATCTTGTCCTGCTTTTTGTTCCTCAAACCAAGTTTTAGCCTCAGTAGCTGTTGTAAAGCCTTTATAACGAGGTGCTGGTTTGGTTTGTGTGTACTTCTGTACAATACTCCAAGGCTTTGTATAAAGCCCCTCATATTGATTACCGATAATCGCATACGTTTTCAATTTTAAAGCTCCTATCATCTCTACTTATTAGTCTGTTTCTTTTGTAAATACTTTTCAATTGTCTTGATAACACCTGAATGCTGATTATCAGCCATCGCTGGTGGAAATTGTTCAACAATCACTGGATCTCCATTCGACATGGCATAAGGCATTTGGGCTATTTTCAACATCTCCAAATCATTCAATCCATCACCAAATGCCATGATCCAGGGCTGATCTTGCTGGTAATATTGGGCTAAAATTTGAAGTCCTTGAGCTTTATTGACCGTCGCAGCAATAACATCAATTGATCCATAACCTGATGTTGTAACATAGACTGACGATCCTACTTGATTTTGAATAAGCTCAATCAATGCTGGGACAGCCTGTGTTTCAACCCCAAAAGTTAATTTAACAATCCTATCATGAATTTCATTGACCTGCTCCACGAAATAACTTACTTGGTCCTCACGCTGAAAAGTATTTTTTTGATGGTTTAAATTTCGATGTTTTCTCAACATAAACTTATGATTCAAGCCGACAAAAATAACCCCTTTTTCAAGATGCATTTTTGAAATAACCTGCATAACTTTTTCCATAATTATAATTGGTATTACAGCTTCCTGTAATACTGTACCATTCGCTGCAATCACTACGGCCCCATTATTAGCCACAATATCAACTTGGCCCCAGACTGGTGCGAAACTTTTTTTTAACATGATCATATCACGACCTGTTGCCAGTACAAAATGATTATCTTGAGAATTAATTATTTGAACTAATGTTTTGAATCGATCCACATCATACTCTCTTTGATTATCAAAAAACGTTCCATCTAAGTCACTTGCAAAAAAATCACCAGCCATCATCCAGCCTCCTTTTCATGTTAAAATATCGAAATTATCCAATTAAGACTTCTTCTTCTGGGTATTCAATATGTGTATCTTGAGCATGAACATTCAATACTGAAAACATAACAGTGTACAGACCGACTCGACCAATAAACATAACCGTCATAATAATGACTTTCCCCACACTAGAAAGATTTGGGGTCAGTCCTAACGTTAGTCCAGCCGTTGAGAAAGCAGATACCACCTCAAAGACGTAATATTCGGTTCCCCGACCCTTAGGCAAGGTTTCTGTGATACTAAGGAAAAACGATGCTAAGAAAATAAAAATAATCGCCACAATTGCCAACATTAAGGCCTTATTAACGGTCTTTTTTGAAAACTGACGATCCCTAAATCGAACCGATTCTTGCCCCCGCAAGGAAGCCCAAACCTGTGCTATTAAAATTCCTGCCGTTGTCGTTTTGATTCCCCCAGAAGTTGATCCAGGAGTCCCACCAATGAACATCAAAAAGACAAACGTCATAAAGCCGGCATTTGAAATTGTATTCATTGGTACAATTTCAAATCCTGCCGTTCGTGGAGTGATAGCAACAAACAAGGTATCAATAATCTGGTTAAACCATCCATTTGCTAGGCTAAAAGTTCCCGTTAGTGTATCTGAGATCAAGAATCCAACAAATCCGATCCCAATAAGCCACGCTGAAACTGTCAACGTCAAACGAGTGTGTAAACTAAAATTATGTCTTTTCCGTTTTGAAATGATATCTCGCCAAACTAAGAATCCTAATGATCCCGCTAAAATCAATAACATCGTTACAATTAAGACGTATGAGTCACTTTTAAATTGACCAAAAGGAGCATCGAAAAAGACAAATCCGGCATTAGCGAAGGCTGAAATCGAATGAGCAATGGAATAATAAATTCCCTTCATCCACCAAATCGAGGAATAAAATCAAACGCTAGTAATACAGCCCCTAACGCTTGAATTATAGTTGATAAACGTAAAACATATTCAAGAATTGAGTGTACGTCTGAAAAGCTTTTTAAATTTAGGGCCTGCTGTGCAAGCATTCGTGATCGCAAATCCAATCGTCTTCCAGTCAAAGTAATTAATAATACCGCAAATGTCATAAATCCCAACGCCCCTACTTCAATCATCATTAAAATGATGATTTGTCCAGGCAGAGTCCACGTAGTAGCAGTTGGTAATGTATTTAGTCCCGTAATAGTCGTCGCTGAAACAGCAGTAAAAATGGCGTCAATCAATGGCACATGCGTATGAGAATGATGCATCCACGGCAGAGTTAACAATAGGCTCCCCATAAAAATAATTAATAAGAAACCCAATGTTAAAATTTGTGGTGGGGTCATTTTTTTAGCAATTTTTTTCATTTTCCATACCCGTTTCTAAATTTATCCTGTTCACCTAAAATTATAACCTAATTCCTTTATTCTAGCTCTTTGTTAATAAATTGTGTAAAACTTTAAACTTTAGTTATCCCCACCTGTGTATAAACTGTTAATAACTGTCGATAGTTTTCAACAATTTATATTTTTAACGTGTATAATTGTGTTTTTATGTCAAATAAAGCAATATACTTTCTTTTTATAAATCCTTTTATGAAGCCATCTAAATCTTGATTGTATTTTATAATAGAGATGTTAAAAACCACATTGCTAATTTTATTTAATTCAATTTTAATGTTTTTTAATACTGTTAATAAAATGTTCAAATTTAAATATTAGATACCGCTTACAACGTTAAAACACGTTCTTTTATACTTAATATGTTAATATCGTTCGTCTTTTTATAAAGGCTATTATATTAATGCACATATTAATGATTAAATTTAACTTTATTAACCTTTACAAAGGTTGTTATAATAGGCTTAAAATAACTTTTCCACAGAGTTACTAACAACTGTGGATAATCATTAAAAGGTTTAAATTAACAAGCTATAAACCGTGTTATAATTGAAAACAATGTAAAAAACATACAATATTTATGTGTGTAAAAGTAACAAATCAACTTCTCTACAGAATATACCATCTTAAGGTTTAAATTGATTAGAAAGCGTAAAAATATATGAACATCAAAATTATCACAGTGGGAAAATTAAAAGAGCAATTTCTTAAAGATGGAATTGCTGAATATGCCAAACGTTTATCAAAATTTGCCAAATTTAATATTATTGAAGTTCAGGATGAAAAAGCACCTGAACAATTGTCAGAAACGCAAATGCAACAAGTCATGGCAAAAGAGGGTGAACGAATTCTTAGCAAAATTAAAGACAAGGAATATGTTTTTGTCCTCGCTATCAAAGGAAAGGAACGAACTTCTGAAGCTTTAGCTCATGAAATAGATCAATTAGCTGTTACTGGACACTCCGATATAACTTTTGTAATTGGTGGTTCTTTGGGAACTGATCCATCAGTCAATCAACGCGCCAATACTCTAATTAGTTTTGGTAAATTTACCCTTCCACACCAGTTGATGCGCTTAGTATTAACTGAACAAATTTACCGCTCATTTATGATTAATATT
>AEKF01000022.1_pt1 | contig 39106 bp, 37 predicted proteins | sample 342668 | NCBI WGS metagenome assembly AEKF01 (sample SAMN02954267, study PRJNA50815) | food metagenome | biome: terrestrial; feature: fermented food; material: kimchi; isolation source: Jonggazip commercial cabbage kimchi | place: South Korea | collected 2009-06 | reverse complement strand
TTTCAACAAAAGAAGATTAATTTTTAATCTGGTGAGGAGGCTTGGTGTATTTATATCCAAGTCTCTTTTTATATCGACATAATTTTTCAATGCATTCTAAAGTTAGGATAGTAAATGATATGGCTGATTTATTTGATATTCCATTAAAATTAAATAGTGATCGTCATATTATACATATTGATATGGATGCATTTTATGCGCAAATTGAAATGCGAGACCATCCAGAATATCGAGATGAAGCAATAATTTTGGCCAATGATCCACGTTTAACGGGAGGACGTGGAGTAGTTGCAACTGCCAATTATCAAGCTCGTAAACTAGGGGTGCATTCAGCAATGAGTGCTGTAGAAGCCTTGAAATTGGCACCTCATGCCCGTTTCGTAGTTCCTAATTTCAAATTATATCGAAAAACGTCTCAATTAGTTCATGAAATTTTCCATCGATATACCGAAAAAATAGAACCAGTAGCGTTTGATGAAGCCTATTTGGATGTGACTAATGATTTATCGACATTTGATTCAGATTTAGATTTGGCGCATCATTTGCAACAGACGATTTTTGATGAATTAAAGCTTACCTCATCGGTGGGCGTTTCATATAACAAATTTATGGCTAAGTTAGCTTCAGAACACAATAAACCGGTCGGATTTACATATATTGATCCTAGCCAAATTAGAGAATTTTTGAATGATCTTAAGATTCAAGAAATTCGAGGAATTGGTAAAAAAACGATTCCTAAAATGAACGATTTGGGAATCTATAATGGATATGATTTATATCAGCAAAGTCAAGCGACCTTGATTGATCATTTTGGTCGTGCAGGTTTTGATTTTTATCAAAGAATTCGAGGAGTTGATGATCGTGAGGTGGAGTGGAAAAGAGAACGAAAATCGATTGGAAATGAAAGAACTTATGGTCCCTTTTTATCTGAAGAAGCTGATGTTTTCGAGGCATTTCATCATTTAGCTAATTTATTAGAAACGTCCGTGCAACAAGAAAAAAAGCATGGAAAGACTTTAGTATTGAAAGTTAGAGATTCAGAATTTAAAACTGAAACACGGCGTCGAACTAATCTAGACTTTATGGAAAATAAAGCTGATTTATTTTACGATTTGGCATTGGAACTTTGGGATGAATTAGGAGGTTTTCAAGAACCAATTCGGTTATTAGGATTGACGATGACGAATTTGGCACCAATAACTTTTACCGATGTTCCGCTGGATTTATATGGGGTTTAACCAGCTTATCTGTGCTATAATTTGTTGTTAGTGATTAGAAAATAATTAAAAATATAATTGAAAGAATTGAGATAAAAATATGACGGCTGAAACAGTTATTTTAGAGCAAATTAAAAAGCATGATACAATTATCATTCATCGACATCAAAGGCCCGATCCAGATGCTTTTGGTGCACAATTTGGTCTAGCGGATTTAATTCAAAACTCATTCCCAGAAAAAAAAGTTTATACAGTTGGTAAAATGCAACACAGTGCCCTTTGGATGGGAACTATGGATGAAATTGAGGACCAACTCTATGAGGATGCACTAGTTATTGTAGTAGATACTGCTAATACTCCCCGAGTGGATGATCAACGTTGGGAACAAGGGGCTACAATTGTAAAAATTGACCATCATCCAAACGAAGAACCTTATGGAGATTATAATTGGGTGATTGAAGGTGCCTCTTCAACCTCTGCAATAATTTTTAGTTTCTATCAACAATTTAAAAATGAATTAGCGTTATCAAATAGTGGTGCTTCATATTTGTATAACGGAATTGTTGGTGATACTGGAAGATTCTTATATGCTACAAATGCTAAGACAATGGAAGTTGTTGCAGGATTAATGGAATTTGATTTTGATTGGTTTAAAATTAATCAAATGATGGATACTATTTCACCAGCTGCTGCTAAAATGTCTGGTTATGTTTTAAGTAATATGCAAATGAACGATCTAGGTTTAAATTATATTATTTTGAAACATGATGTTGTTGAAAGCTTTGAATTGGGAGATTTTGGGACTGCCTTTGTAGTGCCACTCTTAGGAAAAGTTAATACAATGAAAGCTTGGATTATCTTTGAAGAACAAGAAGAAGGTTTTTATCGAGTTCGCATGCGCTCTCGTGACGTGGTCATTAACAAAGTTGCGGCACGTCACGGTGGAGGTGGACACCCATTTGCTTCGGGTGCTTTAGCACAAGATCAAACTGAAATAAACACAATTATTGATGAAGTTAATGCTGTATTAGAAACAACCATTAACGAATAAAACAGGAGAAATTAATGGCAAAATTTACGGATTATAATTTAAAATCAGAAATATATCAAGCTCTAGGTGCAATCAACTTTAAAGAGCCAACACCGGTTCAAGAGAAAATGATTCCAGTGATTCTACAAGGTCGTTCAGTTGTGGGACAGTCACAAACTGGATCTGGTAAGACTCATGCTTTCTTGATCCCAATCTTTGAAAAATTGAATTTAACGGAATCAACAGTACAAGTTATTATCACTACACCTTCAAGAGAATTAGCGGCTCAAATTAATCGTGCTGCTAAGCAAATTGCGGATATGTTTGATGAAAAAATTCGGCCTCAAATCGGGTACTACGTTGGTGGAACCGATAAAGCCCGTCAAACTGCACAACTAGAAAATAAACAACCACAAATTGTTATCGGAACACCTGGTCGAATTCATGACCTTTCAAAAAATGGAGCTTTAGATATACATAAAGCATCAACTTTAGTTATTGATGAAGCTGATATGACATTGGATGGTGGTTTTTACCAGATGTTGATGCGATTGCTGGAGCGTTGCCAAGTGATCTACAAATGATGGTATTTTCGGCTACGATTCCTAAAAAATTACAACCATTTTTGAAAAAGTATTTAAATAACCCAATTATTGAAGAAATTCCAAGTGAGACGGTAATTGCTAATACTATTACAAATCTATTGGTTGGAACTAAGGGTAAGACAAAAGATGAAGTCGTTTATAGTTTGTTAACGATGGGTAATCCATACATGGCCTTAGTATTTACTAATACTAAGGTTCGTGCCAAAGAATTGGCTAAGTATTTACGACAACAGGGACTTAAAGTTGCTGAAATTCACGGAGATATTCAACCACGAGAACGTCGTCGAGTGATGACTGCTATTCAACGACTTGATTATCAATATGTCGTGGCAACCGACTTAGCCGCTCGAGGAATTGATATTCCAGGGGTTGACTTGATTATTAATGATGGTATTCCAAATGAATTGGAATTCTTTATTCATCGAGTTGGACGAACTGGTCGTAATGGTCAAACTGGAACGGCAATTACAATTTATAATCCAGATGAAGAAGACCGAGTAGCTAGTGTTGAAAAAATGGGGATTGAATTCCAACCTAAAAACTTTAGTCATGGGGAATTGAAGGACGGAATTGATCGTCGTCGTCGGCGTCAACGACATAAGTCTACCCAAAAGCTTGATCCAACGATGTTGGGGATGGTTAAAAAGAAGAAGAAGCACGTTAAACCAGGATATAAGCATCAAATTAAGGCAGCAATTGCTAAAGATGCTCGCTTTAAGAAACGAGTTTCTGACCGTGAAGAGTTACGTGCTAATCGTAAGACTAAAAAGAAAGCATCTGATCAGGCTCGCGGAAAATAACATTTAGGAGGAAGATGCTTTGGTTTGGACATCAGTTAAAAATTACAGTATCCTCGTGGGGGGATTTATATTTGGTTCATTACTTGTTGCGGTATCCATGAATTTCTTCTTTATTCCTAATAATATTTTTTCAGCTGGATTTAATGGAATTGCGCAACTGTTAAATTTATTTTTGACTTATTTGTTTCATATTCATATTGAAGTAGGAACAATGATTTTGGTCTTTAATATTCCGATTGCGATTGCAGGTTGGTTTTGGGCTGGTCGTCGTTTCGTAGTATTAAGTTTCTTGAACAATTTATTGGCATCTGGTCTACAAGTTTGGATGCCAAAAGTGAGCATTGTAAATAATGAACCGATCTTAGCTGCGTTATTTGGTGGAATGTTATTAGGGGTTGCCATTGGGATTACTTTTAGATTAGGTTTTTCTACTGGTGGAATGGATGTTGTTGCTGCTATTGTTCAAAAACGAACGGGTCGGTCAATTGGATCTGTTAGTATGATGATTAATGGGGGTATAGTTTTGATTGCTGGCTTCTTTATTGGCTGGCAAAATGCGATGTATACGATTATTGGAATTTATGCAACATCTGTTGCTATGGATAATATTTATACTAAACACCGAAAATTAACCGCATTTATTGTCACAAAGCATCCTGATGAAGTCATTGAAAACTTACAGGCGAATGTTGTTCGTGGTATTACAATTCTTGATTCTGTGGGTGCTTATACCAAGCACCCATCAAAAACATTGATGATGGTCCTTTCGCGTTATGAATTAGCAGATATGGAAAATTTAACTAAAGAAGCTGATCCAGATGCCTTCATCAATGTATTGAATACTGTAAATGTATCTAATAATTTCATTAATGAGGATTTACAGCGTCAAATTCAGGTTGAGAAAATTGCTGCTAAAAAGCAAATTTCAGATGTTTTAAATAATTAATAATAGGAGAGAAAAGATGCCATTTGTACATGTTGAATTAGTAGAAGGACGTTCAGAAGCTCAATTAAAAGCAATGATGTCAGAAATTACAGATGCAGTCGAAAAAAATGCCGGCGCACCACGTGATGCAATTAAAGTAATCGTTAATGAAATGCCTAAAAATCGTTATATGGATGGCGGAACTCTAAAGTCCGAAGCATAAAATAAAGTTATCTTTATTTTTAAAGCACGTATTAGCTTAAAATGTGAAAAAACGTTTGATATTACGATTATAGGGGACTGAGATAGTTTTAGCTTAGTCAATAATTTAGGTGAGGCAAACTTGCCTCGCCTTTTTATTTAAAAATATTTAACCAACTAATTTTTATTTGAGGGTAATAGGTAAAAAATAATGACAAAAGAATATGTAATGGCAATTGATCAAGGAACCACTAGTACTCGCGTCATTTTATATGATAAAAATGGTAATACAGTAGGGATGGTTAAAAAAGAGCTACCTCAAATTTTTCAGGAGCCAGGCTGGGTTGAACACGATGCAAATCAAATTTGGATTGACACTGAGTGGTTGATGCAGCAAGTTTTAACAAAATATGATATTCCTGCTCAGGAGATTGATTCAATTGGAATTACTAATCAACGCGAAACAACAGTTTTATGGGACCGAGAAACCGGTGAACCAGTAGCGCCAGCTATTGTTTGGCAATCTAAGCAGTCAAATATAATGGCTGATAAACTCAAAGAAAATCATTTAGAAGAAAAAATATATGATAAAACGGGTCTCTGGATTGATTCATATTTTTCAGCAACTAAAATAATGTGGTTATTAGACCAAAATTCAGAATTAAAACAATTGATGGATGAGAATCGACTTCGTTTTGGGACAATAGATTCGTGGCTGTTGTGGAAGCTCACTAGAGGAAAGGTCCATGCTACGGATTATACCAATGCATCACGAACTATGCTTTTTAATATTCATACCTTGCAATGGGATCCAGAGTTATTGGATCTTTATGGAATTAACCCAAACTTATTGCCGAAAGTTAAAAATTCATCAGATGATTTTGGTGAAACGATTCTGAAAGGTGTTCCAATTAAGATTGGAGCATTAGCTGGTGATCAGCAAGCTGCCTTGTTTGGACATCAAGCATTTAAGCCTGGTTCTATTAAAAGTACATATGGGACTGGCGCGTTTATTGTCATGAACACTGGAGATCAACCAAAAGTTTCAAAGCATGGTTTGCTAACAACGATTGCTTATGGTTTAAACGGAAAAATCACATATGCACTTGAAGGTTCAATTTTCGTCGCTGGATCAGCAGTTCAGTGGTTAGAAGAAGGAATGGATATCATTGATAATTCAGCAATGTCAGCAGAATATGCTTATCAGTCAAGCCAGTCAGTTCCTTATCAAGATATTTACCTGGTACCAGCTTTTACGGGCCTTGGTGCACCTTATTGGGATCAAAAAATTCGTGGAGCTGCTTTTGGATTAACTAGAGCAACTCGAAATCAAGATTTGGTACGAGCTACAATTGAATCTTTGGCATATCAAACTAAAGATGTTTTAGATGTAATGACCGTTGATACAGGACTCACACGAACTCATCTGTCTATTGATGGTGGTGCTGCAGCGAACGAATATTTGCATGAATTTATGGCTGATTTACTTCAAATAAAAATCACGAGACCACGAAAACTTGAAATGACTGCTCGTGGAATTGCGTATTTAGCTGGATTACAAAGTGGATTTTGGTCATCTATTGATCAACTACCCGATAATCCTGAGATGCTAACGGTTGACTATAATGAAGAGCATAAACAGACAATGCAAAAAGCATTATGAAAATTGGCAAAAATCCGTTAAAGCTGCTCAAAAGTTTGCATATCATCGATAATTTTTTGATTATCATTAAAGTTAAAAATAATAACCGAATTAATTTAGTAAAGAGTAATAATGATATTTAAATCAAATATATTTGGTTCAAATATTGATATTGTTGTAAATTTGATTTATTATATAATTAATGAGTAGACTGTCAAAATAGATTGAAAAGAGGTTTTTGAAATGTCAGGACACAGTAAGTGGCATAACATTCAAGGACGTAAGAACGCCCAAGATGCTAAGCGTGGAAAAATTTTCCAAAAGTTATCACGTGACTTATATACTGCGGCTAAGTCGGGTGGAGTAGATCCAGATGGTAACCCTGGATTACGGTTAGTGATGGAAAAAGCAAAAGCAGCTAATATGCCTAAGGACAACGTGCAACGTGCCCTTGATAAGGCTTCTGGTGCTGGTGGTGCAAATTACCAAGAGTTAACATATGAAGGTTATGGACCAGCTGGAATTGCTGTTTTGGTTGAAACATTGACTGATAACACTAATCGAACTGCTTCAAATGTTCGTTCTGCCTTTAAGCATGCTGGTGGAGAATTGGGAACTTCTGGTTCAGTTGCTTTTCAGTTTGAACGTAAGGGATATATCGAAATTGCCCGTGGTGAAGACGCTCCTGAAATTGATGAAGATCAATTGTTTGAGGACATGTTAGAAGCTGGTGCCGATGATATGAAGACGTATGATGATCAATTTGAAATTTATACAGATCCAAAGGTTTTCCCAGAAGTTCGAGATGCACTAGAAGCAAAAGGTTACACATTGATTAATGATGAAGTAACAATGATCGCTGATAATCCAATGGAAGTTCCAGAAGATAATGCAGAATCATTAGCAAAACTAGTTGAAGAATTAGAAGCTGATGATGATGTTTCAGCGGTATTTACTACAGCTGAATAATAATTTTTTTAAAGTCAAATGTGCATTAGCGCGTTTGGCTTTTTATTTTATTTTAAAAATTAAAAAACACTTTATGTTTTATTGGTTCCTTACTGTGTAAGGGGGTCAAAATGACAATTGAAAATATTTTTAATGAATTAGTTGAATGTGTTATTAAAGAAAAGGGGAGTGATTTATATATTTTACCGTCCAGTAATTATTATCGTATTATGATGATTACTAATAATGGTTTAAAAAAATTGCGGCAAGTTGAAGTTGATATTGGCTTACGGTTGCTTCGTTATATTAAGTTTTGTAGTGGGATGGATATTAGTGAAACACGTAGACCTCAGTTAAGTAGAATGACTTACCAAGTAGGGGGAACTAATTACAATTGTAGAATTTCAAGCGTTGGTGATTTTTTGAATCAAGAATCAATGGTTATTAGATTTTTATATCAAATTTGCAATATAGGTATTAAATTTAAAGATCCTGAACCAATTTATAAGTTAATTGAATCAGTAAAAAATATGAGTGGTTTAATTTTATTAAGTGGGAGGACAGGAGTTGGTAAAACAAGTACACTTTATTATGCTATTCAGCAGTTAAAAACAGCTCGATTGGTACTAAGCATTGAAGATCCAGTTGAAATTGAAGATAGTGAAATATTACAACTTCAAATCAATACACTTGCTGATATGAGCTATCAACAATTATTGAAATTGGCATTACGACATCATCCTGAAATTTTAATTATTGGAGAAATTAGAGACTCTAAAACTGCAAAAATAGCGGTTGAAGCCGGGATGAGCGGTCATTTGGTTTTGAGCACTGTACATGCCGATTCTTGTTTAGGAGTATGGTATCGCATGCTGGGGTTGGGCGTAGATGAGTGGGCATTGAAACATGTTTTATCAGGCGTTGGTTATCAAATAATGACAACGGTAAATGCTGAAAAAATGGCTGATTTACAGTATTTAACCCAACAAGATTTATTGATTGAAATGGAGAAAAATGGGATTTAAACGTTCGCAATGGTCGCGTCATGATCAAGTGCAATTTTTTGAAGTTTTAGGAGATTTACTAAATTCAGGCTATTCACTACAAGACGCATTAAATTCGATTCAAATGTTGCAGCCTAAAAATAGAAATATATTAGAAAGTGTTTTATTGGATATGAGGCAAGGAACAAGTTTTGAACTGGCGATTAAATCATATATGCCAATTAGAATAAATTTTCAATTAAGCTTTATTCAATTGCACGGCAATATGAGGGTAGTAGTGCAAGAGATTGGTAAACAAGAATATATTCATTTTATTCATCAACAAAAAATTAAAATGTTGTTATTATATCCAGGAATATTGCTGCTTTTAGTAACTTTATTAGGTATTGGATTAGTATTATTTTTCTCGAATGATATTTGGTCTAATAATAGCAATACATTATTAAATTCTCCTGAATTGTTAGGGATGGGCTTGGTATTAATTTTAATAATAATAATAATAATTTTGATGAAAAACGTATTTCGTAAAACTATTTTAAATTATTGGTATCTTTATTCAAAAATTCCACTTTTAAATAAGATATTAAATTTGTTGATATCTTATTATTTTTTATTTCATATGGGAATTTTATTGAAATCAGGGGTTAGCTTAGCAACAGTCATTACACGAATTAATAGAGTGAGGACAGTTCCTTTTATTGAAATGCTTGGTTCGGAGATGCAAAAACATCTTTTACAGGGTGAAGATTTAGTAACTGCCTTAAAAGAAATGCCTTTTTTACCAATAGAAGCAGAATGCTTATTTAAGACTGGTAAATCACAAGCGACAATTGGCTGCGATTTTATTCGCCTAGCTCTTTTGAAGAAAGAACAATTAGATCGTTTGATGGAAAGAGTATTGTTGTTAATCCAGCCAATTTGTTTTGGCATAATTGGATGTTTGATTATCGCATTATATTTGAAGTTTTTATTACCGATTTATTCTAATATGGGGGATTTTAACGGATGGTGAAAAAAAGAAAAGGTTTTACATTGATCGAAGTGGTAACTGCGTTATTTATAATTGGGTTATTAACAATGTTGATTTTGCCCAATATTCATAGAGTTCGCGATATTGCTAATCGACGTCAGGCAGAAACGATGGAAAGAACAATTCAAAGCCAAGCTGATTTATATTTATTAGAGCATCCAGAAGACAGGCCTGTCACTAAGGAAAAATTGTTAAAGGACAACTATTTAAGCAATCAACAATCAGCTCGTATGGAACAATTAGGTCTTGATTTTGACCATGAAGGGAATGTAAAACGCCACAAAAACGGGAAATGATGAAATCGAAAAGATCAGGTTTTACAATGATTGAAGTTCTTATAACAGCGATGTTGACGTTTTTAATATTAAGTACATTCGCGTATTTTAAACCTTCAACCCCAACTAAGCAAAACTGGGCTAACTTTAGACGAGAGTTACAATTTGAAGTTGATAGAGCGCGTAATTTGTCACAAACATCTCAGGTTTTAATTGAGGGTTGTGAACAAAAAGATAATCGAGCAATTATGATACAAAATAGAATGAAGTCTATGGTTTACTTACCCGAGGGGTGGGCTGTATATTATGGTGCTATTTCAGTACACTCGGGTTGGGTCCAACCTGGAACCATAACGCTTAAAAATCTTAAAAAGAAAGAATTTAAAGAATTAGTTTTCTCAATGGGGTGGGGTGATTTTGATCTTAGAACGCCGTAAAGGATATTTGATGTTAGATGCTTTGTTGGCTTTAGTTGTTATATGTCAAACAACAATTACTTGTCAGATGGTCATATCTAATCATCATCAAAATACAAACAGATTAATTCAGGAACAGATAAAGTTGTCAAAACAATTGCAAGAGGTAAGAGAACAGTGGGCGATTTATGCAAGTTGAACGAAAGGCATTTTCACTGGTTGAGGTTTTGGCTTCGCTTTTTGTTTTGGGGATAGTGGCTCAAATGATTACGGTCAATGTACACCAGTTAATTAATTTCAAGATATTAGAAGAAAAAGACTATTTTAAATATCAAGCCAACCGATTAATTTTAGATTTAAATCATCCTAAGCTAAATTTAAAATTTGTTATGGGTAATACTAAAATTGAAAAGAGACCAGTTTATCATTTTTATTCTAAAAAAAATAATAAAGATTATCGGTTGATAATTTGGCATCGACGGTTAGTTCTAACGGGTAGTAATAAAGGGTTTATGCCATTGAGCAAAGGCATTTATGTAGAAAAAATATTAACATCTGATAAACCTAATTATTTTAATATTATTATCAGGGAATTGGAGCATCTTAAGCATACCGGTAGAAATGACGACTGCTTATATGCGAAACGCATAATTTATTTAAACAATGATTAATGTAAATAGAGGATTTATATTGCGTAGAAAAGGACATATTACAGTAACAATTTTATTGTTTAGTTTGGTATGTATGACAACTTTGAATTGTTTTTCACGAATTGAACGTAGACAATATGAAGTAATAATTGAACAAAATAAACGACTAAAACGTGAAATTAAACATTATCGATTACTGATTGAACGAGAGAATAAGCAGAAAACATCCCTTGCTAAAAGCTTTAAAAATGACTAAACTGAAAATTATATTTAATATAAAATTTTTAGAGGTGAAAGCATGTTTGAAAAAATTGAGCAAGCAGTTAATGTTCTACAATTAACGCGGAATGAAATAAGCGATGAAATGGATATTTCATCTATTGAAGCTTTAATAGAAGTGTTTTCTATGATTGTGGAGCATGATCATGAAGATTTGAACATGTTAGATCAAGAAATGGTTACGGCTTGGGAAAACAATGTAAATTCATTGTCATTAGAAAAAATGAACGTTACAGATAGACGTCAAATTTTACAATTGGTTTTGGTGGGAACTTTGATGGAGGACCAGTTACAGGCTAATTATCAAATTACACCAGACGCTATAGGAATGTGGGTAGCATATTTTGTAGATCAGTTTAATAATATAGAAAATAAGAGTAATCTATCAATATTAGACTTGGGAGTTGGGTCAGGTAATTTGAGTGCAACAATTCAGCAAGTCGTTGAAAATGGTGATCAGGTTAAAATAACGGGAATTGATAATGACGATACAATGCTTACCTTGGCAAGTGGAATGAATTCAATTTTAGGTTATGATTGGAATTTACAGTTAGCCGATGCTGTTGATTTTAATTTCACGAATAAATTTAATATCGTAGTGGGTGACTTACCAGTTGGAATGTATCCTAAACAGGTCGAAGATGGCTATAACGTTAAAACTAAACAAGATAACGATTTAACATACGTTCACCATTTATTGATTGAAAAAGCATTGAATACATTGGTTCCTGGTGGGACAGCTTTATTGCTAGTTCCCGAAAACATCCTAGAAACAGAGCAAGGTCCTGATCTTTTAAGACTATTTGCAGATGATACAGTTCTACTACAGGCAATTATTAAATTCCCTCAAAAGCTGTTTAAACAAGGAGCAGTTGGTAAAGAGTTAATGATTTTACAAAGGCGTGATGAAAGTCATACTCAAGCTGAACCTGTTTTGTTAGCCCAAATACCAGAAATCGGTGATAGTTCCTCTAATAAACAATTTATTGGAGACTTCTTAGACTGGAAAACTAAGATTTAGAAATAGCAAACCCTAGATTCTTATTTTCATGGTAAAATATAATTTATATAAAGTTACTATTAACTTTGATGTAATGCGAAAAATAAAGGAGATATTTAAGAATGGCGAAGACAATAGCAATTAATGCAGGATCTTCATCTTTGAAATTTCAATTAATTGAAATGCCAAGTGAAGAGGTAATTGCAAAGGGACAAATTGAACGAATCGGACTATCTGATTCTATTTTTTCATTGAAATTTAATGGAGAAAAGTTTGAAAACATCTTAGATATCAAAGATCATGAGCAAGGAATTGCTTATGTACTTGAACAATTTAAGCAACACGGTGTAATTTCTGATATTCAAGAAATTACAGGTGTAGGACATCGTGTCGTTGCTGGGGGTGAATGGTATAATCATTCCGTAGTAATCGATGACGATGTTATGGAGAAATTACAAAAACTAATTGATTATGCACCACTACATGAACCAGCTAACATTGTAGGGATTAAGACTTTTAAAAAATTAATTCCAAATGCATTATCAGTTGCAGTTTTCGACACTGCCTTTCATCAGACAATGCCGCAAGTTAACTATTTATATGGTTTACCATATGAATATTATACGAAGTACGGTGCACGTAAATATGGTGCACATGGAACTTCACACCGTTATATTTCAGCTCGTGCCGCTGAAATGTTAGGTAAGCCATTAGAATCACTAAAGATTATTACATTGCATTTGGGAGCTGGATCATCAATTACAGCCATTAAGGATGGAAAGTCATTTGATACTTCAATGGGCTTCACACCATTAGCTGGAGTAATGATGGCTACGCGAACGGGTGACATTGATCCATCATTAGTTAACTATATCCAAGAGCGTGAAGGATTAACTAATGAGCAAATGCTTGAAATTATGAACAAAAAGTCTGGTTTGTTAGGAGTGTCTACTATTTCTTCAGATATGCGTGATTTGAAAGAAGTAGCCGAAACTAATCCACATGCTAAGTTAGCTATTGATATGTGGGAAGACCGTGTTCTACGATATATTGGTCAATATATCGTAGAAATGGGCGGTGTGGACGTCTTAGTATTTTCTGGTGGAGTTGGAGAAAATTCTAAGGAACAACGTTCTCACATTATTGAACGCTTGAACTTTATGGGTATTAAGATGGACGAATCAAAGAATGATGTTTACGGTAAAGAAACAATTTTGACTGCCGAAGGATCAACTGCTGAGGTTTTGATTGTGCCAACAGATGAAGAAATCATGATTGCACGCGATGTTGAATCATTGAAAAAGTAAATTTAATTTTAAAAGAGCTGGATAGACGAATTTACGTGTATCTAGTTCTTTTTAATTCAACGTAAAATTCAGTCAATTTTTTAAATAAATCATAATATAATTTATACGGTCCGAAAAGGTGCATGGTCTGCTATAATTATTAGAAGTGTAATTTTTGGAAGGAGATGATCTTAATGGATGTCGCAAAAATTATTGTAGATGTTTCCACACGACAAACGAATAAACCATGGACATATCAAATTCCAGAAAATCTTCAATCAATTGTACAGCCAGGTATGCGAGTACAAGTTCCTTTTGGTAACGGGGGACGCCAAATTCAAGGCTTCGTATTAGAGGTGGTTAAAGGCGAGGCAACTACTAAGCCGTTGAAACCGATAACTAATGTTTTAGATTTAGAACCGGTTTTAAATCAAGAATTGCTTCAATTAAGTGCAAAAATTGCTGAACATAATTTTAATTTTCAAATTAATGTTTTACAGGCGATGTTGCCTAATGTGATGAAAGCTAAATATCAAAAAACGCTAATTTTATTAGATCCAAATTTGATTGACGATAATAATATTAATGATTTGTTTATTGATCGCGATGAAATTCCGTTTGAATTAGATTTTATTCCAATTGAATTGATGAGCAAAATTAAACACTATCAAGCAATAAAGGCTCTAGGGTTTAAATATTATTTAAAAAATAAGGCTAAGATTAAAAAAGTCAAAAAATATAAAAATAAATTGTCATCTGATCAATATGATGAGATTAGAAGGAATCTTAACAAAAATGCTAAAAAGCAGGCGCGTTTTGTAACTGCTTTAATGGAAAATCCAACACCAGATTGGCAATTAGTTAGTTCGTTGCAACATTCATATAAATTAACAGCACAAGATATAAATCAGGCGGTTACCAATGGTTGGATTTCTATGACTGAAATGGAAACGTATCGTACGCCAACATTATCAAGCACTATTCAAAAAACTAAGCCATTAGTTTTGAATGAAGAACAATCAGTTGCCTTTGATGCGATTAATAGCGCATTGAACCAACAAATTTCAACAACTTTCCTCTTAGAGGGTGTGACTGGTTCGGGTAAAACCGAAATATATTTACAAGCAATTGCTAGAACTATTGAGGCCGGAAAAACAGCCCTATTTTTAGTTCCTGAAATTACATTAACTCCACAGATGGTCCGACGTGTAAAAGGACGTTTTGGAGATGATGTGGCTTTATTGCATTCGGCTTTATCAGATGGTGAACGATATGATGAGTGGCGTCGAATTCAGCGCCAAGAGGTCCATGTAGTTGTAGGAGTACGTTCGGCTATTTTTGCCCCTTTGGAACAGATTGGCTTGATAATTATGGATGAAGAACATGAAAGTTCTTATAAGCAAGATGATAATCCACGATATCATGCTCGTGATATTGCCTCGTGGCGTGCTAATAGACATCAAGCAGTCCTTATTTTGGGATCAGCCACGCCTTCATTAGAAAGTCGAGCACGGGCACAAAAGCATGTCTATCAGTTGTTGGAATTGAAAAAGCGGGCACTCGCAAATCCATTACCAACAGCTCAAATTATTGATATGAGTGAAGTGATTAAGTCGGGAGGGGATGAAGTTTTTTCACCACAATTGCTTGATCAAATTGAAGAACGTTTAGAAAAAAAGCAACAAATTATTTTAATGCTTAATCGACGTGGTTATGCTAATTTTATGATGTGTCGAGATTGTGGCTATGTTCCAATGTGCCCTAATTGCGATTTAGCATTGACGATGCATAAAGATACTTATCGAATGGAGTGCCATGTCTGTGGTGCTACACAGCCGATACCTCATAAATGTCCAGTATGTGGGTCCACTCGGATTAGGCCTTTTGGGACTGGAACGCAAAAAGTGGAAGAACAATTGCAAGACAAGTTTCCTCAAGCACGTATTATCCGTATGGATAATGATACAACGCGTAAAAAAGGCGCTACAGATCGACTGTTGGAACAGTTTGGTCAACAAAAGGCGGATATTTTGATTGGAACGCAAATGATTGCAAAGGGATTAGATTTCCCCAATGTGACTCTTGTAGGAGTTTTAAATGCGGATACAACTTTGAAAATTCCAGATTATCGTGCTAGTGAAAGGACCTTTCAGTTAATCACTCAAGTTGCAGGTCGAGCAGGTCGGGCTGATAAGGTTGGGAATGTCGTTATTCAGACCTTTAATCCACAGCATTATGCTATCAAATTAGCTCAAAATCAAGATTATGAAGCTTTCTATCAGCAAGAAATGAGTCTACGTAAAACTTGGCATTATTCGCCATATTATTATGCTATTCAGATTAAATTGACTCATCCAAACGAGCAGGATGTAGCTAAAATAGCATATAAAATTGTTAACTGGTTACGAGAACAAATTATGCCTAGTACTATGATATTTGGGCCCGCTCCGGGATCAATTCGTCGAGTTAAAAATCGGTATGTTTATCAAATTTCATTACGATTTAAGTATGATGATAAATTAGAACAAGCGCTTAATCTTTTAGTTAATGATGCTCAAAAGATTATTGATAAAAATATTCAAATTAGTATTAATCGTGACCCTATTAATTTGTAAAATTAGGAGTAAATATGCAAACAAAAATTATTTTTATGGGAACTCCCCAGTTTTCAGTTGGTATTTTAGAATCATTAATTAATCATCCTGATTACGATGTGATTGCTGTTTTAACACAACCAGATCGACCAGTGGGGCGCAAGAAAGTCATGACGCCTACACCCGTCAAAGAAGTTGCTGTTAAAGCGGGGATTCCTGTGTTTCAACCGGCTAAGTTAAGTGGTTCACCAGAATTACAGGCTTTAATTGATTTACAGCCTGATATTATGATTACAGCTGCTTATGGTCAATTTTTACCAACAAAATTATTGAATGCAGCTAAAATTGGTGCTATTAATGTCCATGCTTCATTGCTGCCAAAGTATCGAGGCGGGGCTCCAATTCACTATGCCTTACTTAATGGTGATACTGAAACGGGTGTTTCAATCATGTATATGATTAAGCAAATGGATGCTGGTGATGTTCTATCACAAGCTACATTACCTATTACAGATGATGACAACACTGGAACTTTATTTGAAAAATTATCTATTCTTGGCCGCGATTTATTATTAAAAACATTGCCGGAATTAATCGATGGAACGAATGTAGCGACACCGCAAGATCCTGATTTGGTAACCTTTTCACCGAATATTAAGCCAGAAGAAGAGTCACTTGATTTTTCAAAATCGGCACGAGAAATATTTAATCAAATTCGAGGATTATATCCTTTTCCGATTGCACATACTGAAATTAAAGGGAAACGTACAAAAGTTCAAAAATCCCATTTAATTGATGAACATAGTGATTTACCAAGCGGAACAGTTTTCAAAAAGAATAAACATGAATTATGGATAGTCGCTGGTGATGGAAATATTTTAGCAATTGATGAATTGCAGCCAGCTGGAAAACCAAAAATGGATGTTACCGCCTACTTAAATGGGCATGCTAATTTTACCGAAGGAGAACAAATAATTACTCATGAGTAAAGGAAATTCAAAACAAATCGCGGGGTGGGAACAAAGTAATGCCCGCGCGTTATCAGTTCGGGTATTAGAACGGGTCAAAGATGGCGCATATTCAAATTTGCAATTAAATCAACTTGCGAAAGCCTCAAAATTAGAGGAGCGAGATATACATTTACTCACAACAATTGTTTATGGTGTGATTCAACATCGCCTGACTTTAGAATATTGGTTAAAACCATTCTTACGTGGGAATGTTGATCCATTTGTCAAAGAGTTATTAATGATATCAGTTTATCAAATGCAATACCTTGATAAAATACCACAACATGCCATTTTTGATGAGGCAATTCAAATTGCTAAGCGCCGTGGTCATGATGGAATTCGTAAGTATGTAACGGGGGTTTTGCATAGCCTTGAACGGCAAGGATTACCTGAATTTACGACAATTAAAGATCCAATTGAACAATTATCAATTGAAGCTTCGTTACCAGTTTGGCTACTAAAACAACTAGAAAGTGAAGTTGGCCATGAAAAAATGGTTAAGATCGCTCGTTCTATTAATGATGCACCAGCTCAATCTGCACGAATTAATCGGGCAGTTACAACGCAGGAACAAGTTACTACTGTTTTGGAGGCAGAAGGCTTTGAAGTAGAAGCTTCTAAAGTTACACCTGAGGCACTTCGTATCAAACATGGACATGTTGCTTCTTCTAAAGCATTTGAAGATGGCTTGCTAACATTACAAGATGAATCAGCTATGCTAATGGTTCCTAATCTAAATTTAACACCATCAATGAAAGTATTAGATGCTGCGGCCGCTCCTGGTGGTAAGACAACACAAATCGCCAGTTATTTAGATCCAAAGCAAGGCGGTATCGTGGAAGCACTTGATATCCACCCTCATAAGATCAAATTGATCGAAGAAAATGCACAAAGACTGCACGTATCTGATCAGGTGCACGCTCAAGAATTAGATGCTCGTAAAGTCGATGAACAGTTTGATGATGAAACCTTTGATGCGATTTTAGTTGATGCTCCATGTTCAGGGTTTGGATTATTACGTCGAAAGCCTGAGATTAGATATGAAAAAAGCTACGCTGATAGTATGAAATTACACCAAATTCAACTAGATATGCTAAATGCAGTGGCTCCTAAATTAAAAAAGGGTGGAAATTTGGTCTATGGGACTTGCACTATTTTAGAAATTGAAAATGATGCTGTTGTTCAAGACTTTTTAGAGCAAAATTCAGATTATGAATTAGTACCCACCATTGGTCCTTTGCCTCAACGATCACAATTAACAATGCAAGTTTTCCCTGACGATTTTGATTCAGATGGATTTTTCGTTGCGACGTTACGTAAAAAAAAGTAATATATAATTTATATTGGAGAAACTAAAAGGAGAGGGCAAGTTATGAAAATCGCATTTGCAACAGATCGTGGAACTGTTCGTGCTGATAATCAAGATTATGTTGATGTTTTTGTGAATCAACGAGGAGTTCAATTAGCGATTGTTGCGGATGGCGTTGGTGGTCAAAATGCCGGTGATGTAGCGGCGACTATGGCCGTTTCACATTTTGGAAATGACTGGCTTATGACGCAGATATACACTCCAAGCGCGGCTAAAGATTGGCTGTTAGCACAGACACTCCAAGAAAATAAAAAAATTTTAACAACCGCTAATCGCTATAAAACTTTAAAAGGGATGGCAACAACATTAGTCATTGCAGTAATCTTGCCCAATTCTTTGGTTATATCAAATTTAGGCGATTCGAGAGCCTATCTTTTACGTCGTGATAGTATTTTACAACTAACACAGGATCACAATTTGGCGAGCGAGTTATTACGACGGGGAGCTATTACTTCAGAAGAAGCAAAAGATCATCCTGGTCGTAATATGATTACTCGTCAATTAGGAGTTAATACTGAGGCAAAACCAGATATTCAAGATATGAAAATAGAAGAAGGAGACCTCCTCCTCCTCACCACAGATGGATTAGGAAAGGCGCTTTCTGATTATGAGGTTGTTAAAATCATTCAAGATAGTGATAACATTTCCTTAGCAGTAGCGCATTTAATTGCAACAGCTAATCAGAAGAGTACGCCAGATAATATAACAGTGCTCTTAGGTATGCAGGAAGGAGAAGGGGAATACTAATGCAAGTTAATGAATTAATTGCCGATCGTTATCAAATCATTGAGCCATTAGGTGAAGGTGGTATGGCCAATGTTTATCGTGCACATGACCAAATTTTAAATCGGGATGTTTCCGTTAAATTGCTTCGTTTGGATATGCGTGATAACAGTACTAGTCGTCAACGTTTTGAAAATGAAATCGCTGCCTCAACTGAGTTGGTCCATCCAAATATTATCCAAGTTTACGATTTTGGTGAATCTAATCAACTGCAATTTTTAGTCAGTGAATATGTTAAGGGAGAAGATTTAAAACGTTACATTGCTAGTCATCATCCGCTAACGATAACGCGGACATTAGAAATTATGGATGATGTTTTGGCTGGAGTGGCAATGGCACATAGTCATAACATTGTTCATCGTGATTTAAAACCACAAAATATTTTAATTGATGAAAGTAGCCGCGCTAAGATTACTGATTTTGGGATTGCATTAGCACAATCTAGTTTGGGATTAACTAAAACTGACGTTGCAATTGGTTCAATACATTATATGTCTCCTGAGCAAGTTAAAGGGGGGATGGCAACAACGCGTAGCGATATTTATGCATTAGGTATTATTCTCTATGAAATGTTGGTTGGTAAGGTGCCATTTGATGCCCAAGAGGCAGTTAGTGTGGCATTGATGCATTCGTCAGAGCCAATGCCATTTGTACGTGATATTGATCCACGAATTCCACAAGCGTTGGAAAACGTGATTTTACGGGCTACACAGAAAAATCCAATGGACCGTTATAGTTCAGTTAATGAGATGCGCCAAGATTTATCAAATGTAATGTCGACTGAACGTTTAAATGAGCCGCGTTTGAATTTGAATAACCAAGCTGACGATACGACAACAGTTACTAAAATTATTCCTAATGATGTTTTGGGAGCGGTGGCTAATCAAGAGTCTAAGCATAATACAACAGCAGAACCAATATCACGTAAAGCTCAACGGGATGTTAAGAAAAAATCAGGTAAGGGTAAGGAACAATCTAGTATTAAAATTTGGAGTAAACCCCGTCGGATTATGACCTGGATTGCGATTGCATTTTCTGCAATTTTGGCTATCTTTTTGATTTTTGGTCTAACACCTAATAAAGTAACGATTTCTGATTTTACAGGAGATACCGAAAGTTCGGCACGCCAATCTTTGAAACAAGATGGGGTTACAGTTGGACAAGTTTATCATGTTAATAATAAAGATGTTAAAAAGGGCTATGTGATTAAAACTGATCCAAAAGCTGGTCAAAAAATTAATAAAGGTGATAGTGTTGATCTTTATATCTCAAGTGGCGCTAAGATGGTTCGTGTTGGCGATTATACAGGTGAGAAATATTCAAAAGTTGCCAGTCAGCTACGAACCAGAGGCTATAAGATCAAAGCCGTACATCAGTATAATGCTGATGTTCCGTCAGGTTATATTAGTGAACAAGATATTCCTGCTGAATATAAGGTAGATCCTTCAAAAACAACGATTACCTTTACGGTATCAAGAGGACAAAAGTCATTAGTTGTACCTGATTTTAGTGATATGACTCAAAATGAGGCACAAAAATTAGCTAATAAACAGGGGGTTATCGTTTCATTTGCTCAGCAAGCCTCGGATTCTGTTGATGAAAATAACGTTATTTCACAGTCGATTAAGGCTGGAACAAAAATTAAAGATGGGACTGTTGTTACGGTAGCAATTTCATCTGGGGCAAACCCAATTTCAGTTCCAGATTTCGTAGGTAAAACATATGGAGATGTTAAGTCTTGGGCTGATAAGAATGGGATTGAGGTTAATGTTGATCCAGCTGGAGCAGATGATAGCAGCAAGGTAACTAGTCAAAATATCTCCTCAGGTGGAACCCTTAAAAAGGGTGGAACTTTGAAGATTAGTGTCTCAAGCGGATCAGGTAATAGTTCAAGTAGCAGTAGTTCTAGCGCTAGCAGTAGCGTCTCTAGTACTAGTAGTTCATCAAGTTAATCAGATAGAAGATCAAACATAATATTTAAAGAAATAGATATCAGAAAAGGTAATTCTAAAGAATTGACCGGATCTGATATTTTTTTTAATTTTGATAGTTTAGTGAGAGTAAGAAAATTTTCAGCATGGTTTTTAAATCAATATTACGCTAAAATTAGTTAATACTAATATCTATAGAAAATTGAGGAAATTGAATGACCAATTATCATGGACAAATTCATCTATCATTAGCTGGATTTTATGATGTTTTAACGGATGACGGAAAAATGAAACGAACTCGAGCACGCGGGAATTTCAGAAAAAAAGGTTTGACACCTTTGGTTGGTGATTTTGTGGAGTTTTCCGCTGATGCTGATCAAGATGGTTATTTGTTAAAAATTGATGCACGTAAAAATAGTTTAGTTCGACCACCCGTGGCCAATGTTGATCAAGCGATTTTAGTAACAGCAGTTAATTGCCTGATTTTTCAACCAATTTATTAGATCGACAATTGGTAGCATTAGAAGATGATGGAATTGAACCGATTATTTATTTTTCTAAAATCGATTTATTAACACCAGTGGAGTATGAAAATTTAGCCGAAGTAGTTGTTGGTTATCGAAATGCTGGTTATCAGGTGGTCTTGCCAGAAAAATCATTTGATGAACCTAGCTTAAAAGAATTACGGGAGATTTTAAACGAGGGGTTAAGTGTAGTGATGGGGCAAACAGGAGCTGGTAAATCAACACTGTTAAACCATCTAAATGAAACGCTAAATCTTGCTACAGGAGAAGTGTCACAGGCCTTAAGCCGTGGGAAACACACTACTAGACAAGTGAGCTTAGTTGCAATGGGACAAGGATGGGTTGCAGATACACCTGGTTTTTCTACTTTTGAAGTTTTCAAAATGAAAGCTCGGGATTTAACCAAATATTTCCGTGAAATTAACCAATATTCTAGCCAATGCCGTTTTCGCGGATGTGTCCATTTGAATGAGCCAAATTGCGCAGTAAAGGAAGCCGTTGAGAATGGTGAAATAATGCAATCAAGATATAATAACTATAAATTGTTTTATGATTTGATTGAAGACCGCCGGCCGGTATATAATAAACATGATAAAAAACATTAACTTTACCAATCTAGGTGAGTTAATTTAGAATAATTTGAATTACATTCAAATTCAACAGGAAATGGGGATATTATGTCAATTAAAGTAGCACCATCAATTTTAGCAGCTGATTATTTGAACTTAGAACAAGATGTCAAGCTTGTTGAGAAAGCAGGCGCTGAATATTTGCATATTGATGTGATGGACGGAATGTTTGTACCATCTATTTCATATGGTCCAGGGTGGGTGAAGGCCTTGAAGCCAAAAACTAACATGGTCTTGGATGTGCACCTAATGGTTGAACAACCAGAACGTTATATTGATACTTTCGTTGAAGCTGGGGCAGATATTTTAGGTGTTCATTATGAAGCTACTCAACATCTTCACCGAGCATTACAACAAATTAATGAGCATGGGATCAAATCTGAGGTTGTAATCAACCCAGCAACACCTGTTTCATCAATTGCACCAGTATTACATATGGTTGACCAAGTATTGGTTATGACTGTTAATCCTGGCTTCGGGGGACAAAAATTCTTGCCCGAAACTTTAGCTAAGATTGCTGAATTATCTGAATTAAAGACTAAAAATGGATATCATTATGATATTGAAATTGATGGTGGTGCCAATGATGAGACGACTAAGCTAGCTTACGAAGCAGGTGCTACTGTTGCTGTTGCTGGTTCATATGTTTATGACAAAGTTGATCCTGCAGCTAAGGTTGCACGTTTAAAGGAAGTCACTAAGTAATTCGAGTCAAATGAGGTGAGGATTGATGCAGGCACAGGATAAAACTAATCAATTAATTCGATTACTAGTTGGTGGACCTCAGTCTGAATGGCCGTTAGAGTTAAAAAATGGATCTTTATCGGGACCATGGGTGGCTGCTGATCGTGGCGCACTATATTTAATGAAGCTAGGCATAACTCCTATATTAACGTTTGGTGACTTAGATTCAATTCATTTTGAACATCATTCTGATCTTGCATCGAAATTGCCGGAAATAATTAGCAAAGAAGAACAAGTTCAAACAGACGCTGAGGCAATTTTGCAGGTAATTGAACAAAAATACCAGCCAAAATTGATTGAAATATATGGTGCAACTGGTGGTCGTTTAGATCATTTGTTGCATAATATTTTGATGTTTGCGAAGCCTAATTTGAAAAGAATAGCCGATCAGTGTCGTATTATTGATAAAAATAATGTGATTGATTTCTATCTTCCTGGTAATTATACTATTGAAAAGATTTCTGGGATGAAATATGTTGGATTTGCCGCGATTGAACCTGTCACTGGATTAACGTTAATTGATGAAAAATATCCTTTAACTGATTGGAATGGTCCAGTCACTATTTGGGGATCTAATGAATTTGTGGGTGAAACAAACCATTTTTCATTTAAATCGGGACTTATTGCGGTCATTCAATCTAAAGATGCCGACTAATTATTCAAAAAAAATGATGTAAAGTAATATTACTTTACACAAAGTGCTTGCATATTGTTCCGCGCTTTGATAAGATTATTTAAGTAAATTAAAGCACTGAAATAAAGAGCTTAAGATGGGAGGGTCACACCATGGCAGTTGATGCAGTCAACGGAAAGCGTACGCGCTTCGGTAACCAACGTTCACACGCCCTTAACTCAAGCCGTCGTAGCTGGAAGCCAAACTTGCAAAAGGTAACCGTTAAAATTAACGGAGCAGCACCTAAAAAAGTTTACTTATCAGCCCGTACTTTGAAGGCTGGGTTGAAGAACGGTTCAATCGAACGTGTTTAATATCAAATAGATTATGGCTATCTAATTATTTAGGTAGCTTTTTCTTTACAAAAAAGAGAAAATGACAATTTTTATTTACCAGTAATGGTAGGCTGATTTAACAATAATTTACACATTTTTAATCAGTTGCGTTAAAATAAAGTAACCATTGAATTTAGTGACAATTGATAGAGCTGTCTTAAGTTCTGTGATAAAATATTGATTATGGATTTTATAAGGGGGTTTTAGGATATGGCAGTAAAGATTCAAACCGAACAAGGAACCGTTCAAATTGAAAATGATGTAATTGCTAAAATTGTTGGTGGCGCAGCAACTGATAATTATGGTGTGGTTGGGATGGCCAGCCAAAATCCTTTACGTGATGGAATTAACCAAGCTTTGAGTGGAGACAATTATGCTAAAGGGGTAGTTGTTCGTGAGACTGAAACTGGAATTGCTGTAGATGTTTATGTGATTGTGGGTTATGGAATGAAGATCTCAGAAATATCAAAGAGCGTGCAAGCACGTGTTAAAAATGATTTAAGTAGTATGCTGGGAATTATCGCCGATGAAGTCAATGTGATTGTCCAAGGCGTTCGTATTTTGGGTGAATAATCGGAGTATTTCGGAGGATTTGAAATTGTGGAAGTTGTAACAGAAATTACAAACGTTGAATTTGGTAAAATGATCAACGCTGCAGCAAATACATTGCAAGATAATGCAGAAAAAATTAATAAATTAAATGTTTTTCCAGTTCCAGATGGGGATACGGGAACTAATATGACTTTGTCGATGGCTTCTGGAGCTGAGTATGAGCGTGATGAAACTGATTTGCGCCTTGGTTCTTTAGCTAAGGCAACCTCAAAAGGTTTATTGATGGGCGCTCGTGGAAACTCTGGAGTTATTCTATCTCAAATTTTCCGTGGGTTTGCTAATGCCGTTAAAGATGAAGAGGTATTGACAGCCCGGACTTTTGCTAATGGTTTAATGGGTGGAGCTGAAACGGCCTATAAAGCTGTTATGAAGCCCACTGAGGGGACTATTTTAACTGTTATTCGCGAGGCAGCATCAGCAGCAAATAATGCAGCTAAACAATCTGATAACGTAGTTGAAATTGCAAAAGCAGCTTATGATGCTTCTGAAAAGGCTTTAGCATCTACACCTGATTTGCTTCCTGTTTTAAAGGAAGTGGGTGTGGTTGATTCTGGTGGACAAGGGTTAGTTATTGTTCTTGAAGCATTTTATGCTGTTTTGTCTGGTCAAGAAATCAAGCATAATGCTGTTGATAATGCTGGTCTTGAAGCTATGATTCAAGATTTGCATAATACTGGAGTTCAGGGTGAGCTTAATCCAGATAGTATTAAATATGGTTATTGTACTGAAATGATGGTCGATCTTGCTGTTGGAACAACTTATGATACTGAATTTGATTATGATCAATTTTACGATTACTTAGCTAATTTAGGTGATTCATTGTTGGTTATTAATGATGAAGAAGTTGTTAAAGTTCATATTCATACTGAGCATCCAGGAAAAGTCTTTGAATGGGGCTTGAAGTATGGGTCGTTACGTAAGACTAAAGTTGATAACATGCGTTATCAACAAGTAGAAGCATCTATGGCAGCGCAAAAAGCTAAAGATGAACAAAAGAATGAACCACTTCAAGTTGAATTGGCAGTCATTGGAATTGCAGCTGGTGATGGTGTACAAGACCTCTTTAAGACGTCAGGGGCTAATATTATTATTGATAGTACCCAAGCACCATCAACATCTGATATTGTTTCAGCGATTAAAGATAGTGGAGCCAAACAAGCAATTGTTTTGCCAAATGATTCCAATATCTTTATGGCAGCTGATCAAGCCAAGTCGATGTTAGACATTCCGGTTGAAATTATTAAAACCAGAACAGTTCAACAAGGGTTAACAGCCTTGCTAGTTGGTTTCAATCCAGATGCATCGTTAGTAGATAATGCTAAAAATATGACTTTGGCACTTGCTGATGTTAAGTCTGGTTCTGTCACAACTTCAGTACGCGATACAACAATTGGTGGGTTAGAGATTCATGTTGGTGATGCGATTGGCCTTTTGGATGGAGACATCGTTGTCGCCGAACCTGCAGGTGATATAAAAGCAGCAGCCCAAAAATTGCTGGAAAAAATGTTAGATGAGGATGATGAAATTGTTACATTAATTTATGGAGCAGATTCAACTAAGTCTGATGCTGAAGAGTTGGCTAGCTATATTGAAGAATTAGATAGTGAGATGGAAGTCGAAATTCATTCTGGAAATCAACCTCTTTATCCTATTTATTTGGCAGTAGAATAACTAACTTTTCAATTAAATAAAAAGAATATAATGTTAAAAGTTATTAATAACATTAAATTTTAAAAAGCAGATTAGACATATTTTGTCTAATTTGCTTTTTTGCTTTAAGCTGTATTTATAATGTTTTACTAATTAATACATGTCAGGATAGTGGTACTAATAGTGCTGTGATATAATAATGTAAACAATTTCAAAGATGTAATACGATAAAGATTAGTTAGAACTAGGAGAAATAATATGAGTTGGGAAGAAACATATAAAATTTGGTCAGAAAAGCACGATTTACCTGCCGATTTAAAAGCTGATTTAGCTAACATGCAAAATGATAGTGAACGAGAGGATGCTTTTTATACACCATTAAGTTTTGGAACAGCTGGAATGCGTGGGATCCTTGGGGCTGGAATTAATCGGATGAACATTTATACTGTTCGTCAAGCCACTGAAGGCCTTTCACAGTTAATTGATTCATTTAATGATGACGCTATAAAAGCACGTGGTGTAGCAATTTCATATGATTCAAGACATTATTCACAGGAATTTGCTCAAGAAGCAGGACGCGTGTTGGGAGCGCATGGTATCAAAGCGTTCGTCTTTGAAAGCCTTCGACCAACGCCAGAGCTATCATTTGCGGTTAGACATTTAAATACTTATGCAGGAATTATGATTACAGCTTCTCATAATCCTAAAAACTACAATGGTTATAAGATATATGGTGAAGATGGTGGGCAGATGCCACCTAAAGAGTCTGATATCATTACTGATGCAATTCGACAGGTTGATATGTTTAATGTTCCAGTGGCTAACTTAGATGATTTACGAGCTAAAGATTTATATCAAGATTTATCTGATGATTTAGATCAAGCTTATCTTGAAAACGTTAAAACAGTATCAATTAATCATGAATTAATCGACACTGTTGGGCGTGATATGAAGTTAGTCTACTCACCTTTGCATGGAACTGGGGCGATGATTACTGGTCAAGCTTTAGAAAATGCAGGTTTTAAAAATGTATTAATGGTTCCAGAACAAAAAGAACCAAATGGTGATTTCCCAACTGTTGAATTACCTAATCCCGAGGATCCAAAAGCTTTGGCTATGGGGATTGAACTAGCTAAACAAGAAGGTGCTGATGTAGTAATCGCTGTTGACCCCGATGCTGATCGAATGGGAACTGCCGTACGTCAACCATCTGGTGAATATGTTATGTTGACGGGTAATCAAATTGGTGCAGTTTTGATGAATTATATCTTAACTGCTCAAAAGGAAGCTAATAAGTTACCTGAAAATGGGGTGTTAGTTAAGTCAATCGTTTCTTCAGAATTTGCTGCAGATATTGCTGCCAGCTTTGGGATTGAGACTATTAACGTTTTGACTGGATTTAAATATATTGCTGAACAGATTAAAAATTATGAAATTAACCATGATCATACTTTTCTCTTTGGTTTTGAAGAATCATATGGTTACTTGGTAAAGCCGTTTGCACGTGATAAAGATTCAGTTCAAGCAACAATTTTGATGGCTGAAGTGGCCGCTTACTATAAATCACTTGGTAAAACTGTCTATGATGGTGTCCAAGAATTATTTGAAAAATTTGGTTATTTTGTTGAAAACACTAAGTCATTGACCTTTAAGGGTATTGATGGAAAAGAACAAATTGAACAATTAATTGCTAAATTCCGTCAAGAAACACCTAAACATTTTGGTTCATTGAATGTTATTAAGGTCGAGGACTTTGCAGCTGGAACTGAAACTGATATGCAAACAGGGGCAGTTCAAAAAATAACATTACCAACTGCAGAAGTATTGAAATATTGGTTGTCTGATGGTTCATGGGTAGCTGTTCGCCCTTCAGGAACTGAGCCAAAGATTAAGTTTTACGTGGGGACGAAAGGCGCAACATCCGCTGAGGCTGATGATCAATTAACTGCCATTCAAGCCACGATTGCGACTTATCTTTAATAGTTAAAGGGGATAAATAATTTATATGAGTATACTTATTTTAATTGTAATAATAGTAGTATTAGTGATTGCTTATGTAGTCATTTATAATGGCTTAGTTTCAGCACGGATGCACACTAAGGAGTCATGGGCTCAAATTGATGTTCAATTGAAGAGACGTAATGATTTGATTCCAAATTTAATTGAGACGGTTAAGGGTTATGCCAAGTATGAACAAGGCACTTTGGAAAAAGTAATAGGTTTGCGAAACCAATTGATGGAGATTCCAGCAAATGATCAAGAAGCAACTATGGAGGTTTCTAATCAATTATCATCAGCTTTGAAATCTGTTTTTGCTTTATCAGAAGCCTATCCTGATTTAAAAGCTAATCAGCAATATACTAATTTGATGGAAGAATTAACTAATACTGAAAATAAAATTGCATATTCTCGTCAATTATTTAATTCAACAACTTCAAATTACAATGCGAAGATTCAAATGTTTCCAACTTCAATTGTTGCTAAGATGGGACATTTTGAACCGTCTGCTTTCTTAGAAGTTCCTAGTGAGGAAAAAGTCGCACCAAAAGTTTCATTTAATGATCAAGGAATATAAATATGTTGTATGACCAGATTAGTCAAAATAAGCGAAAAACGGTGTTGTTATTTATCGGATTCTTTATCTTTTTGGCAATTGTAGGAGCGGCTTTGGGCTACTTTGTGTGGCGATCAGTGTCTATGGGGTTAATGATTACCTTGGTTGTAGGAATTGTTTATGTTGGTTACATCTATAGCCAATCGACTGATATTGTAATGCAAATGAATCATGCTCAGGAGTTGCAAGGTCCAGATGATGCACCAGAACTGTGGCACATTGTGGAAGATATGGCTTTAGTAGCAAATGTTCCAATGCCGCGTGTTTTTATTGTTGATGATCCTTCGCCAAATGCATTTGCAACTGGTAATAATCCTAAAAATGCAGCAGTTGCAGCCACGACTGGAATTCTACAACGATTAAATCGGACAGAATTAGAAGGCGTTATGGCTCATGAAATGACGCACGTACGAAATTATGATATTCGGATTCAAACATTGGCAGTGGCTTTAACATCAGTAATTGCCTTGTTAGCTAACTTTGGAACTAATTTTATGTTTTGGGGTGGCGGACGTCGAGACGATGAAGACAATAACAGTAATAATATTTTAGGTATAATTGTTTCATTACTGGTACTGATCTTAGCTCCTATTATGGGAACTGTTGTCCAACTTGCTATTTCGCGAAATCGCGAATATTTGGCTGATGCTGGTGCTGTTGAGTTAACACGAAATCCGCAAGGGCTGATTTCAGCTTTACAAAAAATATCTCAGAGCGAACCTATGCAAGAAGATAATGTCGCGCCATCGAGCGCAGGATTATATATTAGTAATCCTTTAAGTCGAGATAAGATGAACAATCTATTTTCGACTCATCCACCGATGGAACAAAGAATTGCAGCACTTGAAAAGTTATAAATTTTTTGTATACTGAACACATAGAGTTAATGTTAATTTAATAAGAGGATTGAAGAATTATGCATGACTTCAATCCTCTTTTATTGCATAATTATGTATGATTTTAATGCTCTAAATTTGAAGTTTTTGTGAATAACGTTTTTTTTCGACAAAACATTGTATAATTTGGTAAGAAGTTTTGAATGGAACAATAATAATAAGGATAGTGATGATATGGTTGGTCGTGAAGATTACAGTAAAATTAATAAAAAAATTACAGCTGCGAAAGCTGTAAAACCTTCGTTAGCCCGCGTGGGTATGATTAGCGAAATTTTATCGTGGTTGGGGAATCCAGATAAAAGGCTACGAATTATTCATATTGCTGGGACCAATGGTAAAGGATCAACAGGAACTATGCTGAAAAGCATCCTACAGGAGAGTCAGTACCATGTTGGCCATTTTTCGGCACCAGCCATTCAAGATGATTTAACGATGATCACCATTGATGGTCAACCAATTGGTCAAAAAGATGTGGTCAAAATTGTTCATGAAATTACACTCCAAATTAAAAAACATGATGGTGATTTTTCGCTACTCAGCACTTTTGAGTGGTGGGTTTTGATTGCCTTAGTTTATTTTGCACAACAAGATACTCAATTTGTGATCTTAGAAGAGGGGCCAGGAGGAAGTAATGATGTCACTAATGCGGTCCAAACCCCCTATTTAATTGCGTATACTAAAATTTCAGTTGATAATATTTGTTCAACGGGCTCAACTTTAAAACAAGTAGCTAATGAGTATGCCAAAATTATAAAGCCAGGTGCATTAATTGTTAGTTACCCAGGTCAAGATTATGATGTTCAAAAAGTTTTGCATGAACAGACTGATGCAGTTCATGCATTTTGGAACCCTTACCCATTGCCTCAGATAACGATTCTATCTACTGCACCACAGGGATTATCATTAAAAATTGATGATATTCCTGATATTCATTTACCATTGGCCGGAGCATATCAAGCTAGTAATTTAAGTACGGTGCTTCAAATCGTTAATTATTTACAGCAAAAAGGGTTCCAATTGTCCAAGGATAAGACAATGGCAGCTTTATCTAACATATCAATTCCTGGGCGGATGGAATATGTTGCTGATCGTAATATATTGTATGATGGTGCTAGTAATTTAGATGGAATTAGCGGATTAAGAGATTCAATTAAAGCTTGGCATTTACCATTTAAACCTGTTTTTGTTTTAGGGTTATTGGATGATCGAAATGCACATGAAATAATTGATCTGGTAGCTAGTATCGCGTCAACAATTATTGCCGTAACTCCTGAGTCAAAAGAGGGGATGTCGGCTGAAGCAATGGCATCATATTGTCTACACAACACTAAAAATAATATAGATGTTGAAATTGCCGATGATCCTAGTGCAGCAATACAATTAGCCCGTAAGTATCGAGCTTCATCGAATGCTTTAATTGTTGTGACGGGATCAATTTATACATTAAGAGCAATTTTTAACGAGGAAGAGGGATAATTTTCAATGGTATTAACATCAGAGCAAATAACTAATGTATTATCAGATGAAGGATTATTAGTACAGGCACCAGAAGATCAAGAACGTGTCTTTCAAACGATTAGTTATAATTCAAAGCAAGTGGAATCAGATTCTCTTTTTATTATTAAAGGGGAATTACCTGCTAAATATTTAGAAGAGGCCTTACGAAAAGGTGCAAATGGAATTGTTACCCAACAAAAGCCAGTATTAAATGATATAACAATTCCAATCTGGTATGTTGAAGATAGTTTGGCGGCTATGAGTATTTTAAGTATGACTTATTATGATTATCCTCAACGTTCCCTAAACTTAATTGGTGTGACGGGAACAAAAGGGAAGACTTCAACGACATACATGATTTATGATATTTTAAAACATGCTACAGATAATAAAGTCGCCTTGTCATCAACAATTAGTCAGATTACTGGACCAAAACCAGAAAATCATTACCGTGCTCATTTGACAACACCAGAATCATTAGATCTATTTAAATTAATGCGCGAAGCTGTTGATAATGGCATGACACATATGGTGATGGAAGTTTCTTCACAAGCGTTTAAAATGCGACGGGTTTATGGCCTCCGATATAACGTTGGTATTTTTTTGAATATTTCTCCTGATCATGTCGGAGAAAATGAACATCCGACATTTGAAGACTACTTAGCACATAAAATGATGTTAATTGATCATTCTGATCAGATTATTTTGAATGCAGAAAGTCAACATTTTTCAGAATTGATGGCTCGAGCTACAGAGTTAATTCCTCGTGATGGGATTTGGCTTTATGGAGCGCAACAAGATGATGGAGTTAAACCGGACTTAGAATTTAGGACAAATTCTGCTAATTTAAGCGGTTCAAATTTTGATCTGATTGAAATGAATCAACAGGCACAAAGACTAAATATTCAAGGAAATTATGATCTAGATTTGCCAGGCGATTTTAACGAAAGTAATGCCACTGCGGCAGCTTTAGCAAGTCGGTTAGTCGGTGCTGATCCAGATGCAATTGAAGCTGGATTAGAAGAAGTTCAAATTCCTGGAAGAATGCAAATGTTTTCGACGCAAAAGCATGGGACAATCTATGTGGATTATGCACATAACTATGCCTCAATTGCGGCCTTATTAAAATTCGTACGATCAAATGAAGCAGTAAAGGTCTTACGCGTAGTGGTTGGGGCTCCTGGAAATAAAGGGGTTTCTCGTCGCCCAGGCATTGGGAAAGCTTTAAGTGAAGGAGCTGATGTTGCCATTTTAACGGCGGATGATCCTCAATTTGAAGATCCTTCAGCCATTGCGGATGAGATTGAACAAAATATTATAAATCCAAAGGTAGAAATTTTAAGAGAAATGGATCGTTCGCTTGCTATTGAACGAGCGATTAGTGCTTCTGGAATTAATGATGTTGTAGTAATAGCAGCAAAAGGTCTAGATGAATATCAAAAAGTTAATGGGGTGGATACCCCATATGAAAATGACTGGAATGTTGCACAACGAGTTGTTTCAGAGCTGGAAAATTAACCTAAAAATTGGTATAATATGTTGATTGGCGTTGAATTTTTATACAAAATTAATTAAATACAAAAACAAAAGAGGATTGACGAATGGCTAAAAAAGAACCGCTTGTAAATACATCAGAATTTGATATTGGTGACTATGTTGAAGCACCCGCATTTGCTAATTTCGAACATTCCTTTAAAGGAATTATTGAAAAAATATACGAACATGCCTTATTGGTCATGATTACTGAAAATGATCCAGCTGACGATGCAACTGTGGTTGAATATAACCGACGAGCAATTACCCGAATGAGTGAAACAAAAATTTTAGTTAAGACTGAAAACCCAGCTCCTCGTGAATTGCCTGAAGAAGAAACCACGGATGAGAAGCCAGAAGAAACGAACTAGGAGAAAAGTCGATGGATTATAAAGTAAAAATAGCATCAACATTGTCAACGATTTTACCTGATTTAGATGTTGAGACGTTAAAGGCCAAGATAGAAGTTCCAAAAGATTCAAGCAAGGGTGACTATGCTTTCCCAACCTTCACCTTAGCAAAGGAATTAAAAAAAGCGCCCAATTTGATTGCAAGTGACTTAGTTGACGCAATGGATACTAGTGATTATCAAAAAGTTATTGCAATGGGACCTTATGTTAATTTCTTTTTAGATCCTAAGGCTGCTGGGGCGAATATCTTAAAAGAAATTATTTCCAATGAAAATTATGGGCATAATACAGATGGAGAAGCAGGACATATTACAATTGATATGTCTTCTCCAAATATTGCCAAGCCAATGTCGATGGGACACTTACGGTCAACTGTCATTGGAAATTCTTTGGCAGAAATATCAAAAGCCAATGGTTATCAACCAATTAAAATTAACCATTTAGGTGATTGGGGAACTCAATTTGGTAAGTTGATTGTTGCTTACAAGCAATGGGGCTCAGAGGCTGAGGTCAGAGCTGATCCAATTAATACGTTGGTTCGTTATTATGTTGAATTCCATGCTAAAGCTGAAAATGAACCAGAATTAAATGATCAAGGTCGAGCTTGGTTTAAAAAGCTAGAAGATGGCGATACTGAGGCTTTGGAACTTTGGCAATGGTTTAGAGATGAATCATTAAAGGAGTTTATGGATGTCTATGATTCTTTGGATATTCAATTTGATTCATTCAACGGTGAGGCTTTCTACAACGATAAGATGGAAGCTGTGATCGATCGCTTGGAAGAAAAAGGAAAGCTAGTTGAGTCACAAGGAGCGCAAGTTGTTAACTTGGATGATTATGATTTAAATGTAGCTATGATCAAACGAACCGATGGTGCTACTTTGTATATGACTCGTGACCTTGCTGCTGCGACTTATCGTAAGAAGAACTACAACTTTGTAAAATCTCTTTACATTGTTGGTGGGGAACAACGTGAACATTTCGAACAATTGAAAGCTATTTTGAAAGAAATGGGTTATGAATGGTCTGACGATATTGAACATATCGTATTTGGAATGATTACGGTCGATGGGAAGAAATTATCAACACGTTCAGGTCGAATTATTTTATTGAAGAATGTTTTGGCTGATTCTGAAAATTTGGCTTTGGCTCAAATTAATGAAAAGAATCCTGATCTTCCAAATAAAGAAGAAGTTGCTCATGAAGTTGGAACTGGAGCGGTCGTTTTCCATGATTTGATGAATGAACGGACTTTGAATTTTGACTTTAAACTAGAAGATGTTGTGCGTTTTGAAGGTGATACTGGACCATATGTGCAATATGCTAATGCTCGGGCCCACTCAATTTTGCGAAAAGCAGGTAATCCAGAAATTGATCCAGAACACTTAGAAATTTCAGATGAAAAAGTCTGGGAGACAGTTAAGTTACTTGGGACTTTTAATGAAGTTATTCGTCGGGCCTGGCGTGATCGTGAACCATCAGTGATTGCTAAATATGCTTTGAACTTAGCACGTACTTTTAGCAAGTATTATGCTAATTCAAAAATCTTGGTAGAAGATGATGAATTGAATGCTCGTTTAGCCCTTGTACAAGCGGTATCAAATAATCTGACTGAGTCTTTGCGCCTTTTGGGAGTTAAAGCACCAAGTGAGATGTAATATTAAATTATAAATAAAAAACTAAAATTACGTCTTAACGTAGTTTTAGTTTTTTTATAGAAATATTTAAAAAAATTTAAGATCTGTTTAATTGTGATATTATCTTGACTAATTTTGAAATGAGCGGTATTGTTAAAACAACATTTTAAATCAATCAGTCGTTAACGTGTTCTGCCACAGACTTGAAATAAAATACTTTGATGTTGCTTTTTTAAGTGGCATTATAGGTTTTTGTTGACGACGTAAAGTTTATTACTTTACGTCGTCTTTTATTTCATGCGTCTTTGGTATGGATTCGGAGACGCATATTTTATTTCTCGGGGGATATAAATCGTGTTTGAGCATTTTTTTAAATTATCGGAGAACCATACAACGGTTAGAACGGAAGTCACAGCTGGTTTAACAACCTTTGTGGCGATGGCCTATATTATTTTCTTGAATCCAGCTGTTTTATCAATGACCGGGATGCCATCACAAGGTGTCTTCATGGCCACAATTCTAACAATAATTACTGGAACATTAATTACAGGACTTTTTGCTAATTTACCGTATGCCATTGGACCTTCAATTGGGATGCAAGCAATGTTTACTTATACCATTGTATTTGGCTTAGGCTTTAGTTGGCAACAAGCGTTAGGGATGGTTTTCTTGGTTGGATTAGTTGATGTGATCATTACGTTGACAAAATTAAGATCAGCCATCGTCAAGGCTATTCCAATTTCTTTAAAGCATGCAATTGCTGCTGGAATTGGAATGTTTATTGCCTATATTGGTTTAAAAAATGCGGGATTTATTAACTTTATTGTTGGTGGTGATAGTATTTTAAGCATTAATAATAAACCTTTTCATTCAGGACAAGGAACTAAGGCAATTGAAACAATGGTTGCTGGTGGTGGTACAACTCCATCATTAGCTAACTTTAATACTGCCCCAGTTATATTAGCTTTAATTGGTTTGATTATTATTGTGATTTTAGTAGTGAAACAAGTTCGTGGAGCCTATTTGATTACTGTATTATTAACAACCTTAATTGGAATACCTATGGGAGTAACGAATATTCATGTTGATATTCATAATTCATTTGTTACTACTTTCCATGATTTTGGGACTGTATTTGGGGCAGCGTTGGGTAAAGACGGCCTTTGGTCGATGTTCACTACGCCTAAGCAAATTTTAGTAGTTATTTTAACGGTATTTTCAATGGGACTTTCCGGATTGTTTGATGCGATTGGGACATTCATTGGAACTGGGTTAACAACTGGTATTTTTTCAAAGCAAGATCAAAAAGAATTTGAAGAAGGTAAAGGCTTTAAATCTAAAATGGATCGTGGACTAGTCGCTGATACTTTTGCCACAATGTTTGCTGGAATATATGGAACTTCAAATACGACGACTTTCATTGAATCAGCTTCTGGAATTAATGCTGGAGGTCGTACTGGACTAACTTCTTTGGTCATTGCAATTGGATTTATGTTCTCAATTGTGGCAGCACCACTTGTGGGGGTAATACCTTCTGCAGCCACGGCACCGATTTTGATCATTGTGGGAATCTCAATGATGAATGAGTTCAAGGCCATTGATTGGAATGACTTAGAAGTCGCCATCCCGGCCTTCTTTACTTCCGCATTTATGGCCCTATCATATTCAATTTCATATGGAATTGCAGCTGGGTTCATTTTCTTTATCATCGTTAAGCTTGCCAAAAAGAAAGCTTCTGAAATTACACCGGTACTGTGGGTAGTGGCTTTGCTATTCTTACTAAATTTCATTTCATTAGCATTTTAATTTAAAATATTAAGAAAAAGATCGCCTAATTGAAGCGATCTTTTTTTAATTTATTATGTGATAAAAATAGGTCTAAATTTAAGTGATTTATGATAAAGCTCGTTAGTTATTGTAAAAAAACAATGTATAATTAATAGAATAATAAAAAAGGAGGGGAGACAATGCAATTAAATGATTCGGTCGCAGAACTGAGTGGTGTAGGTCCTAAACGTCTTGATGGGTTGCATCATTTAGGAATTTTTACGATTGAAGACCTTTTAAGCCATTTTCCCTTACGCTATAGTGATCTGGCCACCAAACTACCCTCCGAAGTAGGGAGTGGGGAAAAAGTAACATTCAAAGGTCTTGTTTCTTCTGAACCGGTCTTATCCCGTTATGGATATCGAAAAACACGCATAAATTTCAGACTGCTTGTCGAAAACGAAAATATTGTAGTAACATTCTTTAATCAACCTTGGGTGCAGGAAAAGTTAAAGTTAGGTGAAGAGGTTGCTATATATGGGACCTATGAACAAAGGCGCCAAACCCTGATGGGAATTAAAATTTTAGCCAAAGATAGTATGGATGAACTACAAGCTACTTATCCTGCTTCAAAAGAAGTTACTCAAAAAACATTGAAAGCGCTGATTGAGCAAGCACTTGGTAAATATAAAGAACTCTTTGTAGATTTAATTCCCGAGCCTATTCGATTCCGTTACCGCCTATTACCACGAATGGAAATGCTGTTTGGAATGCATGTACCAAAAAATGCAATTGAGGCTCATGCTGCTCGTCGAACGGCATCTTTTGAAGAGTTTTTTTTATTTCAAATGCGCTTACAATTATTAAAAATGACAGACCAAAGTTATCATGGACGATCTATTGAGTTTAATAATAATAAATTAAAAGCCTTTATTCAGACATTGCCTTTTGAACTAACAGCTGCTCAAAAAAAAGTGGTGAACGAAATTGTGGCTGACCTACGTCGACCTAAGCATATGAATCGTTTGCTGCAAGGAGATGTAGGGTCTGGTAAAACGGTGGTGGCTGCCTTAGCTATGTACGCAGCTGTATCAGCTGGTATGCAGGCAGCATTAATGGCTCCCACTGAAATTTTAGCTCAGCAACATGCCAAAACTTTGAGCCAATTCTTTGATGTAAATGATGTTCGCATCGAAATATTGACTGGATCAATGAAAGCTGGTCCGCGAAGGCAGATATTAGCTGATTTAGCAAATGGGGATATTGATATTTTAATTGGAACGCATGCTTTAATACAAACGGATATTGCTTTTCACAATCTTGGCCTGGCTGTCATTGACGAGCAGCATCGATTCGGAGTAAAGCAGCGTGCAAAATTGCGTGAAATTGGAATGAATCCCGATATTTTAGCGATGACTGCAACTCCTATTCCTCGTACATTAGCTATTACGGCTTATGGGGAAATGGATGTTTCAGTTATTGATCAGTTACCATCTGGACGAAAGCCCATCAAAACACAATGGTTAAGAAATAATGAATTTGAAAAGGCTGTTAGCTTTATTCGAAAACAACTAGATGAAGGTGCACAGGCTTATGTAGTTACTCCGTTAATTGAAGAATCTGAAACTTTAGATGTTCAAAATGCACAAGCCGTTTATGAAGACCTTATGAAATATTTTGCACCACAGTATCAAGTAGGACTGCTACACGGGCGTTTGTCTAATCAAGAAAAAGATACTGTGATGGAATCTTTTAAACGGAATGAATTTCAAGTCTTAGTGGCAACTACGGTGATTGAAGTCGGGGTTGATGTGCCTAATTCTACAGTTATGTTGATTTTAGATGCTGATCGCTTTGGACTAGCTCAATTACATCAGTTACGTGGACGAGTTGGTCGAGGTCAACGTCAATCATATACTTTTTTGATTTCAGATCCGAAAACTCAATTTGGAATCGAACGGATGGAAGCGATGACTAAAACGACCAATGGTTTTGTTTTAGCTCAAAAAGATCTAGAATTAAGAGGGTCAGGGGACGTTTTGGGAAATCGACAATCTGGAATGCCTGAGTTTAAGGTGGGGGATCCAGTTCATGATTTAATTATGATGGAAACCGCTCAACAAGAAGCTCTTGAAATTGTGAATACTCCCGATTGGGCTGATCAACCTGAAAATATTATGCTTAGTAAATTTTTGTCAGAAACGATGGAAAGATATCGAAATTTTGATTAGGTGTGATTTTATCTATATGATATTATGTAATAATACTAGAAAAAGAGGAAAAAAAGATGTATAAAATCGCCGTAGATGCAATGGGTGGGGATGATGCACCAACCACTGTAGTATCCGGGGTAGAGAGTGCTCGAGACAAATTACCAAATGTAGAATTTGTATTATTTGGAAAACTTGATCAAGTTAAGCCTCTAATTAAAGATATGACCCGAATTAGTTTAGTTCAAGCAGATGATGCAATTGCAATGGCAGATGAACCTGTTAAATCGGTTCGTACTCGTAAAAATAGTTCATTAGTTATGGCTGCCAATGCGGTCAAACATGGTGAGGCTGATGCTTTATTTTCAGCTGGGAATACT
>AEKF01000016.1_pt1 | contig 56365 bp, 61 predicted proteins | sample 342668 | NCBI WGS metagenome assembly AEKF01 (sample SAMN02954267, study PRJNA50815) | food metagenome | biome: terrestrial; feature: fermented food; material: kimchi; isolation source: Jonggazip commercial cabbage kimchi | place: South Korea | collected 2009-06 | reverse complement strand
GAAACTTTGCTTAAGTCTGATAAACCATCACCTGAACTACCAAATTAATCAGAACGATGCTCTTTTAACCATTGATCCACTTTTCTTAGATCAAAGCCTCGTCGATACATTCCTGCCTTAACCTTACTTTGATAATCCCAACCAGTAAGATGTTGATATTTTTGAGCTGTTTTTTCCATCATTCGCACAAAATTTTCTTGAGCCTGTTCTTCATCGACGGGAGTCTCGGCATGATAATCTTGTAGCGCTTGCTTGATTTGACGTTGATCAAATCCGTTTTGATACAGCTTTTGCGTCACTTTTTGATCTGCCATAAAAGCTGATTCACGGCGATATTTTTGAAATAAAGGATCTATTAATTCAGATAACTTCTCCCTTTGTAGCGTTTCATCATATTCAACCAGTAAATCTTCAATTATAAATTGATCAATCCCATATTTTTTAAATTAAATTTAATAGCCCGTGGGCCTAATTTTCCGCGTCGAATCTGACTTTGAACATATTCATTCGCAAATTGTTGATCATCAATAATATCCAATTGTTCTAAACGTTCAATTGCTTGTTCAATTACTGAAACAGGAAAATCAGCCTGCTGTAATTTTGTTCGAACTTGTTGCTTGGAATGCAGACTATTAGCAGCATAAGTCAGAGCCTTTTGGTAAGCCTTTTGATTATATTCAGCTTCAATAATTGTAGCCTTTAATTCATCATCAACTTTGGTCCCCTTGAACAAATTAAATTGTATTAAAATTTTTTCTGCCACAGCAAAAGCAAACTTATCATCTAAATAGATATTATAACGTTGGTTCTTTTTTGTCTGAGTGACACGTGTTACTTCAGCCATTTAAAACTTCCTTTTTATGCTTGAAAGGTTTCTAAATCCATGGATGCCTGAGTCCACTCTTCTTCAAGTTGATTTAATTTTTGTTGTAAAGCTTCTATTTGTTGTGTTAATTCGGTCAATTTAACCAAATCTGAACCATTAGCAGGATCATTCAATTCTGTTTCTAATGGCTCCATCTGCTCCATAATTTCTTCCATTGCTGCTTCAGCTTTGGATACGGCGCGTTCTTTTTTACGAAGCTCTTTTTGCTGTTCACGCGTAGCTTGGTATGTTGGTGTCGCATCATCACTAACCTGTTCGGCAGTCACTTCATTTTCGAGCGCCATTTGGGCATCTCTTTGTTCAATTTTTTCTAAATAATAATCATAATCACCGTCAAAGAATTGCGTTCCATTTGCAGATAATTCAACAACTTCAGTTGCAACCTCATTAATAAAATAACGATCATGTGACACAAAGAAAATGGTCCCATTATACTCATTTAAAGCTGTTTCTAAGACTTCACGTGAATCAATATCTAAGTGATTGGTCGGCTCGTCTAAAATCAAGAAATTATCTTCATTCATCGAAAGCACGGTTAGTAATAACCGTGCTTTTTCGCCACCAGAAAGTGCTGTGACTTTTTTATCAACATCTTCCCCCGTAAACATGAAAGATCCTAAAATAGATCGTACATCTTTTTCCGGTAATTTAGGATGTAAATCCCAAACAGAGTTTAATACTGTCTTCTTTGGATCTAACGTTGCTTGCTCTTGATCATAATAACCAACTGTAACATTAGCACCCAGTTTAAACGTTCCCGCTAATGGTGCTAATTTACCTAAGATCGTTTTGATTAAAGTAGATTTACCAACCCCGTTTGGTCCAACTAAAGCCACGGCATGTTGTTTATTGACCGCTAAATTCACATTTTGGGATAGTACCTTATCTGCTTGATAACCCAAGCTCAGTCCTTCAACTTGAAGGACCTCATTCCCTGAACTTTGAGCAGCTTGAAAAGTAATATGTGCTACCCCTGATTCATTTTTAGGTGCATCCAAAACTTCCATCTTTTCAAGTTGTTTACGTCGAGATTGAGCTCGTTTTGTGGTTGAAGCTCGCACAATATTACGATTAACAAAGTCTTCTAATTTAGCAATTTCACTTTGTTGCCGATCAAACGCCTTTTGCTCTGCTGTAATTTTCGCAATCTTTTGCTCCATATAGCGGCTATAGTTTCCTTGGTAATGATCCAAAACTCCAGAATGTACCTCATAAACTTCATTTACTACTCGATCTAAGAAGTAACGATCATGCGAAACAATTAGCAGTGCTCCTTGATAATTTTGTAAATATTTTTCTAACCATGCCAAAGTCTGCATATCCAAGTGATTGGTTGGTTCATCCAGTACCAAAAGATCTGGTTTCTCTAATAATTGCTTTGCGATCGCTAAACGAGTTCGTTGACCACCGGAAAGATCGGAAATTTTTTGTGAATAAAACGACTCGTCAAACCCAAATCCATGTAAAACGCCACGAATAGTTGCTTCATATCCGTAACCATTTAAAGCTTCAAAATCATGCTGAATTTGATCATATTCAGTAAGTAGACTTTGATAAGCTTCACTTTCATAATCAGTCGTATTAGCAATTTTTGATTCCATTTGATGCATCTGTTGTTCTAATGTTTGCACCTTTTTAAAGCTGGCCAACATTTCATCATACACACTTAAAGTTGAGTCCATCCCTGAATTTTGAGCTAAATAAGCTAGTTTTAATCCTTTTTTAGACGAAACGACCCCTTCATCTGGTGATTCCTGACCAATTAAAATTTTTAGTAATGTAGATTTTCCTGCCCCATTTCGTCCGACCAAACCAATTCGGGATCGATCTTGAATCTGCAGCGAAAAGTGTTCAAAAAAAGTCACGCCATTGAAGCGTCGACTGACATCATTTGCTTGTAAAATTATCATTTTTAACTCCATTTAATAAAAGAGGCTGAGACAAAAATCGTCTGAGCCTCATTTTATATTTTTTTAGTTACTTATATCATTATCGATAAAATAAAGTAACGTTTGCAACTCATTCGTTAAGTCCACGTTTTGAACATGCACCTTCCGAGAAACATTTAACCGCATTGGTGTAAAATTCAAAATACCTTTGATACCACTTGCTTCCAAGCGGGTTGCAATTGTCTGAGCCGCATCAGCCGGCACTGTCAACATTGCTACATCAATCCTTTGTTCCTCAATTTGTTCTTCTAATTCATCCATTGAGAATACTGGAACGCCACTTTGAATTGTATTAATTAATTCCGGCTTAACTTCAAAAACAGCAGATACTCGCACATTAGAAGTTTTTTGAAATTTAAAATTCAACAAAGCATGGCCCAAATTTCCCAAACCAATCAAAGCAACTGAAGCCAAATTATCTTGATTTAATTCGCCAGCAAAAAATTCAATTAATTCAGCGACATCATAACCATAGCCACGCTTACCTAATGCTCCAAAACACGAAAAATCACGACGAATGGTCGCAGCATCAATTTTAACAATTTCAGCCAAATCAACGGAAGAAATCTTAGTTTTTCCTTCATCTAGTAATAACTTGAGATAACGATAATAAATGGGCAACCGTTTAGCAGTTGCACGAGGAATTTTCTGTTCTGTCATGTTAACTCACCTTAATCTTATATAATTTAGTTAATATATATTTAGTGTAGCACATCCCCATAACTTTGTGAAACAAAAAACAATTATTTTTTTAAAAGTTCTTGTAATTCATTTAATAACATCAATGCTTGGAAAGGCGTTGAATTTGCCAAATCGGCATTTTTAACCCGTTCCACGACTTTATTTTGTTCATAATCATCAGGCAATGTGTCAAATAATGACATTTGCGTTTTAGAGTCTAATTCATCAGTTAATTTCACAAGCTCAGGAATTTCAGTTTGCTCAGGTGTTTCCAATTGATTTAAAATCACTGTTGCTCGTTCAATCAATGTCTGAGGCAAGCCTGCTAATTTCGCGACATTGATTCCATAAGACTGATCAGCTGGTCCCGCTAAAACTTTGTGTGAGAAAATCAATTCTCCATTCTCTTCATGTGCGCCCACATGGACATTGAACAGTTGTGGTAGTTCTTGATCCAAACTAGTCAATTCATGATAGTGGGTTGAAAATAGCGTTTTAGCATGTACATTTTGATGAATATGCTCAATAATAGCTTGCGCTAGGGCCATTCCATCAAAGGTAGCCGTTCCTCGTCCTAATTCATCAAATAGAATTAAAGAATTTTTAGTTGCATTTTGTAACGCCGTATTTGCTTCCGACATTTCTACCATAAAGGTTGAATTTCCCGAAATTAAATCATCAGCTGCCCCAATTCTAGTAAAAATTTGATCAAAAATTGGTAAATCAGCACTTTGCGCAGGTACAAACGAGCCAATTTGAGCCATAATCACGGTTAAGGCCAATTGACGCATATAAGTTGATTTACCAGACATATTGGGTCCAGTAATCAGCATGATTTCTTGATTTTGATCCATCATAATATCATTGGCAACATAACTTTGATGCCCCAAAACTTTTTCAACAACGGGATGGCGTCCACCAACAATTTCTAAATGTTGTTTTTGATTAAGTCGTGGTCGCGTAAATTGATTTTTTTGTGCAACATCAGCTAGTGAAGTCAAAACATCTAACGTTGCGATTTGTTTAGCCAACCGTTGTAATCGTTTAATATTAAGCTTAATCTGTTCGCGTACTTGAGTAAATAATTGATATTCTAATTGGCTAGATTTCTCTTCCGCTTCTAAAATTTTTTGCTCATGTTCTTTCAATTCAGGGGTAATAAAACGTTCGGCATTAACTAAAGTTTGTTTTCGTGTATACCGATTATCATCTAATTTATCAATGTTCGCTCTAGTAACTTCAATATAATAACCAAAAACTTTATTAAAACCGATTTTCAAACTATTAATCCCAGTCGCTTCACGTTCGGTAGCTTCTAATTCAGCCAGCCATTGCTTTCCATTGTGCATGACATCTTGGTAAGCATCGAGCTGATCGTTATAACCTGCCTTTATCAACCCACCATCAGTAACTGACAATGGTGGGTCCTCAATAATGGCCGTTGAGATCAACGCTTCAAGATCCGTAACTGGGTCAATTTGACTGATTAACCCTCCAAAAACGGCAGGATCTAAATCTTCCAATAATTCCAAAATAGTAGGAATTTGACGTAAGGAATTACGAATCTGCAATAAATCACGGCCGTTTGCGCTACCGTATGCGACCCGACCAACCAGACGTTCTAAGTCATAAACACTTTTTAACGCACTTTGCAAATCATTCTCAATCAAAAAATTCTGCATGAATTGTTCAATTTTGTCATATCGACTCATTAAATTTTGTTGATCAATTAATGGTTGCTCAATCCATTGTTTTAATAGCCGTCCACCCATGGCAGTTTTAGTTTCATCCAAAAGCCACAACAATGTACCACTTCTTTGCTGTGTGCGTAAATTAACTGTTAATTCCAAATTAGCTCGTGAATTCCGGTCCATTTTTAAATATTGAGCAACTTCGTAAGCACGAGCTGGTTGAAGATGATCTAATGCTCGTTTTTGTGTCGTATGCAAATATGTGATTAAAATTTGGGCTGCCGTTAAACTAAGATCTGATAAATCCTGCACTAAATTTGCTTGATTATCTGGTACCGTCTCTAATGCTTGCGTTGAAACCATAATACCCAAATTCGTCAAAGAAGCGGTTAAATCTGCTGGCAAAATCTTATCAATAACAATTTCTTTCGCCGCTAAACGGGCGAGTTCATTCAGGACGGCAGTCGTTGAAATTAAATCAGTAGCTGCCATTTCACCTGTTGATAAATCAGTGTAAGCAAATCCATAATGATTAGCATCTTCGGACGTAATTCCCACTAAATAATTATTATCTTTAACAGACTCTCCATTCACGTTCATCCGCGTTCCAGGTGTAATCAATTGAACAACTTCACGTTTGACCATCCCATCGGCTTGACTTGGATCTTCCATTTGTTCCACTACAGCTACTTTGTAACCTTTATCCACTAAAATATCTATATAATTTTGAGCAGCATGATGAGGAACCCCTGCCATTGGGACTGGATTAGGTGAATTTTTATTTCGTTGAGTTAAAGTAAGTTCCAAGATTTGGGACCCCAAAATGGCATCCTCATTAAACAATTCATAAAAATCGCCTAAACGATAAAATAAAAAGGCATCGTGATACTGTGATTTAATTTCATTATATTGTTGCATCATCGGCGTTTCTTTACTTTTAACCATTTAAATCTCCTTGGTCCTTAATTATTGGTCTATTTTTTATTTATCTTTATCTTCAGATAATAAGTCAGCTAAACCGGCCAAAGGCGTATTAGTAGCTTGTTCTTCGCCATTTTCTTGTTCGGCTAAGTAATCATCTTCTGATATAACTTCCCATCCATCCCCAGTTGGCATAGCTTCTTCTTCTTCACCTTCTGCCAAGATTTGCAATGGGATTTGTAAGAAAATGTATTGTGCTAAGACTTCATTAAAATCAATAACATCATCTTTCACTAAAATAACAGATTCTTCAATCTCATACCGATCTGCATGTTCAGTTTCGCGAATGTAAACTTCGTCGATCATGAAGTCCAAAGGAAATTCTACTGGGCGAGCTGAACGAGTTGAAGGTGTTGTAAGTTGTCCTGTAACATGTGCATGGATAATAACATCATCGCGTTCCATACGTGCCCAACCTTGTACTTGAACAGGCTCCAAACTCAAAATAACATCCCCAAACATTTCTTTGGTCATGGCTTCTAAGTTTAATTCTTCTTGAAACTCCATTGGTTCTTGTTTATATTTTAATAACTCACTAAAATTCCATTTCATCTTCTTACTCCCTCTTCATTTTAAATTATTGTTTTCGATACGGTTGACGTTTAGTATCTTGTGGTTTTTCATCAGAATTACTTCGCAACATATTATATAAACGACCAGCTCTAAAATCTAGTTTTAAGAGACCCTTTAAATTATTTTGATCAACCTTACCAATAATCGGCAAAGTGAAATTTTTACGCCCATGTTTTAGCCATAACTGTCCGTTAGCATTAAAAGCCAAGGGTCGAATATAAGGTTGTTTCAAAGCAACCTTCATTTCAATTTCACTCACATTTAACAATAAGTATAAAATGCTCCGTTGCAGCCGACTATAGGTATATCGTTTACTTTTAAATTGTTGCATAAAGACATTCCAATCGATTTGCTTCGACTCAGCATTCTTTTCAACCGTTTCTAGAAGACGATATGCTAATCCATCATTTAACTGATAAATAGACTCCAATTGTTCTACCGGTGTCGTTAAGACTTTATAATGAAGTAAATTCCACATATTTGGTTCATAATCTAAAAATGGTGCCTCCATTAGTAATTGTTGCGTGCCCGTCGGCAATTGTTGGCTTAATTTTTCTTTGGGTAACCCATTCTTTAAAACATGTCGAATTCCTGAGGCACTCGCAAAGTCTTCGTCAGAAATTTGTGTAGCATGATATCCACTCCCCTGACGCTGTAATGGCATCAAGGCAACCTGATCTTGCGCGTCCAATTCAAGCACTGCTAATGCATAACTTAATCCCAATAAATCATTAGGTTCATTGATCGTGACGCCTAACTTATCCATTAAAACTGTATTAAAATTACTTGCATAAGTTGTCTGATAATTGTGAAATTCATCAGAATGAGTAGTTACATCCCGAACTGTTCGCGCTAATTTCATAAAATCCCATTGAGCGTGCTCTGCTCCAAAAACAATTGTGTCAACTCCTGCAGCTAACAAGATTTGAACTGCACCTTTAGCAAAAAAAGGACCTGGTTGAATTGAAAAAGCCACCGGCAATTCAATAACCAAATCCACTCCATTTTGAACCGCCGCCTGCGCTCGTTTCCATTTATCATACATCGCAGGAACCCCGCGCTGTACAAAATTTCCACTCATTACAGCAATTGCTGTTTCAGCCCCACTCATCGCCTTTGCTTGTTCGAGGTGGTATTCATGACCAGCATGAAAAGGATTATATTCGGTAATTAATCCAACTGCTCGCATCGGCTATCCTTTCTTATTTGCACTAAAAAACCAACGTGGTGTTTTTTCATCAGGCTTTGTTTGACGACCAAAATCACCAGTAACTTTAATATTTTCAAATCCCGCTTGTTCCAGGGCTTGAATATATTTTTTCAATTCATAAGTTTTTTCCGTATGAATTTCTGTTAATTGCTTATATCCGTCAATTTTCTCATCATATACAAAGAAAATTAATTCGTGCTCCACCGTATGTTCTTCACCTTCAACACCATATGAATTCCAAAGAAAAGCCGTTTCATCATCATGAAAATTATACATATATCCTGGATAATATTCATCGGTTTGATATGGTGAAATGACATCAAATAAGAACTGTCCACCGTTTTCTAAATGGTTAGCTACTTGTTCAAATGCCATTTTAGTTTCTGCTAAACTACCAAGATAATTAAATGAGTCAGCAAATGAAGTAATCGTTTGAAAATGATTTGGATAATCAGACCATTCTCGCATATCCCCTTGAATCAAGGGTAAATCCACTTCAGCCGCTTGCGCATTTTCCTGAGCTAAAGATAACATTTCAGTGGATAAATCAAAAACCGTCACATCATGGCCAGCTTTTATTAAGCGAATTGCTAAGCGCCCAGCACCACCAGCTAGTTCTAAAATCTTACCTTGCGGATTTTGAATATTTTTTTGTGCATACTGAAACCAGTCATCATAAGCTTCATCATCAAATAATTCATCATATAACTTTGCAAAGGTTTGATAATTTTCCATTAAAAGTCTTCCTCAATGATCCAGTCTGTGATATCAATCTCTTCACCTTGTTCAGACCAAAGTTGTTCCAATCCATAAAAATGACGTATTTCTTGTTTGAAAACATGAACGGTTAAATCACCGAAATCAAGAACAACCCATTCCCCAGAATCACGACCTTCATGTTGATGAACTTCAAATCCAGCTTCTTTCATTTGATCCATAATTTCTTGAGCAATCGCCAAGACTTGACGATTTGATGGAGCATCCATAATCAACATTACATCAGTAAAGATTGAAGTTTCATGTATGTCCAAGGCCACTAAATCTTCAGCCCGCTTTTGGTCTCCAGCTTTTACAGCTACTTCTAACATTTTCATCATTGTGGTTTCAATCATAATTATTTATTTTCCATTCTTATTTGGTTGACCATGTATTATAGGTCAATAGTGACAAAGGGAAGACCCTCTGTTATTTTTAATTAAATATTCTAATGTATGTTGGGCTTGCCAACCAACACTAGCAGCTAAGTCTTCAAATGCTAAAGCTCTTACTTCATCAACCCCGGGGAAGTCTCTGGCACTTTCAATATAATCAGCCATAAAAATAATTTGTGACACGAGCGTCATTTCTTCAGCCCCCGTAGTATGTTGGCGGACTGCATCTAAAATAATCGAATCATTAATTCCTAATTCACTTCGAATCATTTCTGCTCCAACAACTCCATGCCAAATATTATTTCCCCAAGGTAATAAGCTAGTGGATAGATGATATTCTTTTATAGCTTCGATAAAATCTTCATCGGAACGTTCTTTTGTATAATCATGTATCAATGCAGCTATCGAAACAATTTCAGCTTCGACTTGCCATTTTTCCGCTAACTTCAAGGCCATCGTTTCAACTCGTAATACATGTTGATATCGATAATCTGATAAAGCAGCTCGTACGGTTGATAGTAATTCTAAACGAGTCCCAGGATAATAACGTTTTTGATACTCTAAGTTATTCATTTTGATACAGCCCCTTCTCTACAATATAAGCCGCCACTAAATCTGGTACTAAATAACGAACACTTTGTTTTTCTTTAATTCTTTGCCGAATTTTAGTAGAGCTAATATCAAGATTAGAAACAGTTACAAATTCAACTGGATAATCAGTCACTGGATGTTCTTGTCCTGGACGATTAACCCCAACAAATTGCACCATTTGGCTTAATTCTTCAATTCTATACCAAGTTTTAAGGTAAGCAACCTCATCGCCACCAATTATAAAGTAATAATCATAATTTGGATGAATTTCATTTAAATAACGCATAGTGTCATAAGAATAGCTAATTCCACCACGGTTAACCTCTGCCTGTTCCAACTTAAAATGTTGATTACCATAAATTGCTGCTTTGACCATTTGGGCACGATCAGATGCATCGATGGCCATTTTGGGATCAACATGTGGCGGTGTTGAATTTGGCATAAAATAAACTTGCTCAAGCTGTAAATCAGAGGCTACCTGTTCAGCAATAATAAGATGCCCCAGGTGTGGAGGATTAAACGTACCACCGATAATACCAACACGGTGTCGCTCTTGATCTAATTCAGTAGCTACTTGTGTTTTTGGAGCTAAAGTATTCACTGTTTTAATCATAAGATCCCCCTTTTGATTTACTATAGCTTATATCTTTTGTACTGCAATTGAGTAGTTACGATACTTTGGATCACGTGCTTGATCAAACAAAACTAAAGTGTGCCCAATGGTTTGGACAACTTGAATTGAAGAATTTGATTCAATAAATTCCTTAACTTCATCAACTGTTACATCAGAATTATTCAAAATATTAACTTTAAATAATTCGCGTTTTTCCATGGCTGAACCTAATTGTTCCAACCAATTTTCCGTTAATCCTTGTTTCCCAACACTAAAGAGGGGATTCATAGAATGAGCTGAAGCTCTTAAATAACGTTTTTGCTTTCCGCGTAATTCAATCATTTTTATATCATAGCCTTTCGTGTCAAAACTGAAACTCCTTTTGGTGCCCAAGCTGCAACAACAACTTGACCCGGTACTGTAACCCAGCCCAATCCATCAATCACAATATCAGTCTTTTCAGTTGTTTTAAATTCATGTCTTTTCAATGGTGGTAGATCTTCTAAATTCACTTTTTCAGGTGGTGTCAATAATACACCCGCGTGCTTAGCATAAAATTGATCTGCATTATCTAATTTGGTCCGATGAATCGGTAAATTATTTTCAAAATATGCCGTAATTCCAGATTTGGGTCCCTGAATAAAATCAAATCGGGCCATTGCTCCCATAAAGAGTGTTTGTTCGGCATTCAATTGATATGTTCTTGGTTTTAATTCCTTTTGGGGTGAAACATATTTTAAATCTTGAGGTGTAAGATAATGAGCCATTTGATCTGGATGAATAATTCCAGGAGTATCAATAATATTTGATTGATCATCCAATGAAATCTCAATTCGATCTAATGTAGTTCCTGGGAAACGTGATGTAGTGATAACATCATTCTTTTCACCAGTAACATCCTTAATGATTTGATTAATCAAAGTTGACTTACCAACATTAGTGACCCCTACTACATAGACTGAACGTCCAGCTCGATATTTTTCGATCATATCTAATAATGCAGGTACATCATCACCATTTTTACCAGAAGTTAAAGCAATATCAATGGGGCGCAAACCAGCTCGGTTAGCTTGTTGACGCATCCATTCTTTGATTTTTGCTCGTCTTAAGGCATGGGGTAAGATATCAACTTTATTTCCCACAAGCAAAACAGGATTGCTTCCAACGAAACGATGTAGACCAGGAATAAGTGATCCACTAAAATCAAAGACATCCATCACATAAACGACCAAGGAATCTGTCGTTGAAATTTGATCCAAAAGACGACGGAAATCATCATCCGTTAAATCAACCGGTTGAATTTCATTATAATGTCTTAACCGGAAACAACGCTGGCATAGCACTTCCCCGTTTTCAAACCCTTTTTTTAGCGCAGACATGGGAGTATATCCACTTCCCCTGGCCTATCGGTTTGAATTTCAGCCCCACAACCAATACACCTAAGGCCTTCGCTTAAATAATTTTGTACTTCAGTTTCACTTATCAAGATTTTTCCTCCATTTTAGATCTGGATTTTGCTTTAACATCTTCTTTTTAACCCCTTTTTCCAAAAAACGATTAATTTTAGTGTTCCATTGGTCTGTTTCAATCAGCGGTTGAACTAATATACTGCGCATTCCCATATTATTAGCCGCCCAAACATCCGTCAAAAGTTGATCGCCAACCATCACAACCTCATTTGTTGTAAGATCAAGCTTTTTAATTGCCATCTTCAATCCTTTAGTTAGTGGTTTTAAAGCCCTCCCAACAAATAGGAGATCAAGTGGTTTAGCCACTCGTTCAACTCGATCATCAGAATTGTTAGATACAATAATAACTGGAATACCCGCCTGATCCATTAATTGCAGCCATTGATGAAGTTGTTCTGTGCCATCTGGGTTGTTCCAAGCAATCAGAGTATTATCTAAATCAGTCAAAATAGCTTTGATACCATGCGCTTCTAATTCAACTGGTGTTAAATGATAAATTGCTTCAACCATCCAAGTTGGTGTAAATGAACCAGCCATCGAGATTCCCTCATTTTCTTTTTTAGTCTGTTATTTTTTAATTATACGCTAGTTTCTAATGTCAATAAAGCGATAAAATAAACTAAGTTTTTAAATTCGATTTAAGACTTTATAATTTAATGCTATCTACTTTCATTCAATGATAAACTAATACTATTAAATCTAAAATAATTTAAGTAGGGTATTGATTATGTCAAAAAAAACTAAACTAGTACTTAAGCGAATCGCCATTTCTATTGTAATATTCCTTGTTACTTTTTTCCTAGCATTTACCATTACACGAGGACTACATAAGTTGTTTCATCATGAACCAACTGCAACAGCGACATCAAGCAAGATCACCCAAAAGGTTAAAAAAACAAGTTCAAGTTCCTCAAGTCACAAAACTAGTACAAAGAAATCTACAAAAATAGCAACAACTAAAGTTTACACCGTTGAAGCTGGCGAGACGATTGATACAATTGCCACTAAGTTTAATACTTCTTCTAAAAAACTTAAAAAATTAAATCCTAACATCGATTGGGCAACTCTCCAAATTGATCAAATTATTGAAGTTCCTAATAATACTACCAGCACCACTGAACTAGATACAACTACAGTTGCATCTGATGATTCACAGTCTTATGTGGTTACCCAAGGTGATACATGGTATCGAGTCGCTGTTAATAATAATCTAAGTGTTAGTGAGTTACAGAATCTAAATCCTAATGTTACCAGTTTAAAAACTGGTGAAGCAATTCGTGTCCAATAAGATTTCATTGAAATTAAATCTACCAAACTACTATGTAAAACTATCCATGCGCTGGGGATTTTTATATAGTTTTTTTATTTCAATAAATTTAAATTCATCAAAATAAAAAAATCCATGAAAATTCAATAAAAAATTGAATCATCACAGATTAATCATTATTAATGTTTATTAAAAGATTACTTTTCTGAAATAGCAGCAATTCCAGGTAATGTCTTTCCTTCAAGGTATTCCAATGAAGCACCACCACCAGTAGAGATGTGGCTCAAACGATCAGCCACCCCAAGTTGTTGAACAGCAGCCGTTGAATCTCCACCACCAACAATAGTTGTAGCTCCATTTTCAGTTACTTCAACCAACTCTTCACCGATTGCAAGAGTTCCTCTAGCGAAGTTAGTCATTTCAAAGACACCCATTGGGCCATTCCATACAACAGTCTTCGCATCAGCTAAGACAGACTTGAAAAGTTCAATTGACTTAGGACCAATATCAAGTCCCATGTAGCCATCTTTAATACCTTCTTCACCAGCAGTATAAGTGTCAGCATCATTATTAAATGCATCAGCCGCAATGGCATCCACAGGCAATACCAACTTATCTCCAGCTTCAGCGATCAATTGCTTAGCTAATTCAACCTTGTCTTCTTCAAACAAAGAATTCCCAATTGCCTTACCATTAGCAGCGTCAAAGGTATAAGCCATTCCACCACCAACAATAACTTTATCAGCCTTCTTCAAAAGATTTTGGATAATTGTAATTTTATCAGAAACTTTAGCTCCTCCGATAATAGCAACGAATGGACGTTCTGGTTCTTCAACAGCTCCACCTAAGAACTTAATTTCCTTTTCCATTAGGAAACCAGCAGCAGTTTGTTCAATGTTAGCTGCGATACCAGCATTTGAAGCGTGTGAACGATGGGCAGTTCCAAAGGCGTCGTTAACAAATACGTCACCTAATGAAGCCCAGTACTTTCCCAATTCGGGATCATTCTTTGATTCGCGCTTAACTTCAACGCCATCAACAACATCTTCGAAACGAGTATTTTCAAAGACCAAAACTTGGCCATCTTCAAGATTGTTAATTGCTTCTTCAAGTTCAACACCTTCAGTAGCAGGTACAAAAGTAACGGGTTGTCCCAATAAATCAGCCAACTTTTGTGCAACTGGCTTCATTGACAAACCTTTTTTATCTTCTTCACTCTTTACTCGAGCCAAGTGAGAGAACAAAATGGCACGTCCGCCTTGTTCCAAAACATATTTAATAGTTGGCAAAGCTGCAACGATTCGGTTGTCATTAGAAACAACCACTTCTCCGTCTTCTTCCTTCAATGGAACATTGAAGTCAACTCGCATCAAAACTTTTTTACCTTTTAATTCTAAATCTTCGACTGTTAATTTAGCCATTTTCAAAAAATCCTCTTTTTTCTATAATTTAGTATTACTAGTTTATTATACCGTAATTCCAATATTAATATGCACTATTTTCAATAAAAAAACAGACGTTTAGATTCCTCCAACCGCCTGTTTTCTTGCTTAAATTAGCCTAATTTTACAATTGTGCCAAGTGCAATAAAGTACGAACCATGTTTGAAGTAAATCCGTATTCATTGTCATACCAAGCAGCAGTTTGAACCAATTGCTTGTCACCAACAGTGATAATCTTAGTCAAAGTTGGGTCAAAGACAGCACCGTGAGTATCTCCAATGATGTCTGAAGAAACAATTTCGTCTCCGTTATAACCGAATGAAGGAGTCTCGTACTTCTTAACAGCATCGTTAATCTCTTCAACAGTAACAGTCTTTGACAAAACAGTAGTCAATTCAGTGATAGAACCGTCAACAACACCAACACGTTGTGCATGTCCATCCAACTTACCCTTCAATTCAGGAACAACAAGTCCGATAGCCTTGGCTGCACCAGTTGAGTGAGGGATAGTGTTAACTGAAGCTGTACGGTTTGAACGAGCCTTCTTACCCTTAGGTCCATCCAAAATCATTTGAGTAGAAGTAAAGGCGTGAACAGTTGTCATCAAACCAAGTTCGATTCCAAATTCAGCATTCAAAGCGTTTGCCAATGGTGCCAAAGATTGTGTAGTACATGAACCTGCAGAAACGATTGTGTCATCTGCTTTCAAAACATCTTGGTTAACACCATAAACAACAGTAGGAACATCACCGGCTGGGGCTGAGATAAGAACCTTCTTAGCACCTGCATCCAAGTGAGCTTGTGACTTTTCTGCTGAAGTGTAGAATCCAGTTGATTCCAAAACGATTTCAACACCGTCATTTGCAACCCACTTCAAGTCTGCAGCATTACGTTCTGCGTAAACTGTGATGTGGCGTCCATCAACGATGATACCAGTTTCGTCTGCTGAAACTTCAGCATTCAAAGTTCCGTGAGTTGAGTCATACTTCAATAAGTAAGCCAACATTGCAGGGTTAGTCAAGTCGTTAATTGCAACAACTTCAATATCATCTGCTGTACCTTTTAATTCTAAGATACGGCGGAATGCCAAACGTCCAATACGGCCGAAACCGTTGATACCAATTTTAACAGTCATGTGTAAGAAGCCTCCAAGTATATTTTTGTTAACGTTTTTTACAACTATTATTTTACGCTATTTTCGATCAATTCGCAAATCAAATCAGGCATCATTTCTTGAGATTGTGAAATTTTTATATAACAGTATTGTATGCAAGCGTTTCCAATGGCTATTTAACCATATTTGTATTGTTCATCATTAGCTGATTCTGTCTGCTTTTTCAATTTACGGAGAACTTGTCCTTATTAATTTCAATCAAACTTTGTGAAGGCTTCACATTTAACATGACTCCAAGCCCTTAGTAGCTTTATTATTACTGCTCGTTATGTAATAGTCCATTTATTTAATTTTTAATCATTGTAAATCACCTTTACAAGGTTTAAAGACAAACTAAATTTAAATATCAACATTTAAAAAAGGTTGATAACATCCTTCTATTCAGGTCTTGTTAATTAATCATTAACTTGTACTTGTTCAATAATTTATGATATAATTATCGAGTTGTTAAGCGCGCCTAGTGTAATGGATATCACGTGAGATTCCGGTTCTTGAGATGAGGGTTCGATTCCCCCGGTGCGCATAGCTAATATTTAAAATCCCAAATTATCACCGTTATCTTTGGTAATTTGGGATTTTTTATATCTTAAATTACCAAAAAAGGCACCCAAATAAAAGAGTGCCTAAAATAGTATTTTTAACAAAGATATTTAAATCATTATTATGTATCTATTTTACAGAAAAGATTATGTTAACCCATAACCCTAAACCACATTTACTAAAAACTTTTCAGGAATTAATTAATTAATCCTTGCCGTTCATAATAAGCAACTGTCTCTTCCGCAAATTCGCGATCATATCCCAATTCGTCCATGATCATCCATGGTTCAAAAGATTGATCGGGATATTTCTGGACTAGTTTTAAAATAGTTTTTTCGTTAGTCATGTATTCAATAATAGATTCACGTGCATCAACTTCATCATTATTGGCATGCAATTCATCATAATCCAAGTGATTGCCTAGATCAGAAATAGCATGAAAGTACTCTTCAACTAACGTTTTTGCCTTATCAAAAATACTTAAATCTTTATCCACAAATATAAAAGCATTATTTCCTTTTAAAAAAGTAACCCCTTCTAATTGAGTTTCTTTATATAAAGGTACCGTATCTGAAATAATCGGCGTTAATTTATATTGTCTTAAATCTTCTTCTACTCGAATCAATAATTCATCGTATTCGTTACTATTCATTGACGATCCTCATAATCTGCAACTAATCCTTCAACATACGACTTAGCCCGATCAATAATTCTTTGTCGATCATAAGCTGGTAAACGTGATAAATCAATTCCCCAATGCGCAGCAACGAGCGTTGGTTCTTCGTTATTTTGATCCTTATTTTCTTGATCTTCAACTAATTCATATTTTCCGACTCCAAAGAAGTTAGCCATTAATTCAAGTTTATCAATCCGCGGATACGTTTTACCATTTGACCAATCAGAAACAGTAGCCGTTGACACACCAATTGCTTCAGCAAATTTAACTGCTGTTATTCGGTTTTCTTTCAATAACCGTTTAATGTTACGTCCCATGATGATTCGACCTTCTGAACTTGCCATATTAAACTCCTAGTGTAATTTATTTTACATTATTATAAACTGAAACTTAATTTATTTCAAGGTTAAACCTAATTAGCTCTTGAAATAAAGTTAAACCTAATATACAATAAGATTATTCATTAAAAGCTAAGTTATTTGCTATTATTCTGGAGGCATTCATGTATTCAAACTTTTTCATTTCATTAATTACCGTCTTCTTCTTCATCTTAATTCTAGTTGGTTTATATACCGTAACCAACTTCATCATTCATTTCTTTAAACGCTATTGGCGCGGTTTTTATCGTATGTCCCGATATTTATACAAGCGACTGCATGGTGAACCAGAATCAGATGCTATGCACTATGCAATGCATCATTAACCTTATTATTTATATATAAATAGGACTACTTTATTTGATTTTGGGGAACCCCTAGTGAATAAAGTAGTCTTATTTTTTATTTTCTAGTTAATTTTACCTGCACCAGTTTGATAATTAATCGTTACCCCTGGTTGTACATTTGGAATTAAAACATTAATTTGAAGTGTTCCATCTGAAGACTTAGCTTCAATGTGATTCACCGATGGCACTAAATTATTACCAGTATAAAGGGGCGTTACTCGATAACGAACCTTCTTATTTGAATCTAGTGCTTTACGAACTAAACTTTCATAATAATTTTGTCCAGTGTTTTGATCATTTCCATTAGAAGATTGATTAGCCCAAGCAGTCTGCGTAGTAATATTTTGCGGATTAGCCTCACTGGCATCAAATCCATTAATATTCCCAGCTAATGCATATCCAATAGAATGTCCACGATTATACAGGACCTGACTTTTACCATTAATTCTTAGTTGTTGCCAACCGACCGGATTAATCGTACGATTATTACCGGTTTCTTGACGATTACGATATTGGCGACTTGATCTTGATAACCATGCATTCGCTGCACCTGGCCGTCCTTGTTGATCTTGACGCGCCAATTGAACATATGGAGCTGATGAAACATTTGCATTTAAATTAGTTTTATTTTGATCAACAACAAACGCACCGGTTCCATTATATTTAATGGTTTGAGCCCGGACTTGATTTTTTACATCATCCGTCAAAACTGAAGTAGCCAAGCTTTCAGTCGGCTTTTGATCATTTACTGAACCATATTCAACTTTTTCATCAGTTTTGACCGTTTCAGTCGCATAGTTATCATTTATTGAAGAGTCCTTCTGATGTTGATTTTCTAAATATCCTCCAGTAGCCACTACGACAGCTGCTAATAAGCCATACCACTTTTTATAATTTATCCTTTTTTTACGACTCATCTACTCAAACTCCTTCTTCATGATCTTGGTATCTCACCTCATATATCAACAATTCATAAAATTATATTTATAAAAAAATATATACTCAAGACCAGCTTAATTTAAATTTGATATTCCATGGCTAAACTAATATTTTTAATTATTTTTTATAATCATACGGTTTTACAATTATTTACCATTTCAATTAAATTTCACCAATTAGTAGCATATTTGTATAGTTTTTAGTAATTGGTAACCGTCTGCTTCATTCATTCGGATAATTATTTTTATATTGTAATTTAAAAATGAAACAAAAAAAGAGGCTGGACAAAAATTGTCACGGCCTCTCTAAATTAACATTAATTGCTTAATTTTTATTACTTGTAGTTGATGATTGCTGCCTTAGCATCTTTATCGATGTTGTAGAAGCTGTTAATACCCTTGTAATCAGCTACAACAGGAGTCAACAAATCTTCAATACGCATCAATTGGTTATACTTAGCAATACGATCAGTACGTGACATTGAACCAGTCTTAATTTGACCAGCATTAGTTGCAACAACTAAGTCTGCAATGGTTGTATCTTCAGTTTCACCTGAACGGTGTGAAACAATCGCTGTGTAACCAGCTTCTTTAGCCATTTCAATAGCTTCCATTGTTTCAGTCAATGTACCAATTTGGTTAACCTTGATCAAGATAGCATTGGCAGCGCCCATGTCGATACCCTTCTTCAAGTATTCCGTATTAGTAACAAAGAAGTCATCACCAACCAATTGAACCTTGTCTCCAAGCTTATCAGTCAACTTAACCCAAGCATCCCATTCGTTTTCATCCAAAGGATCTTCGATTGAAACGATAGGGTACTTTTCAACTAAGTCTGACAAGTATTCGATGAATTCGTCAGTTGTGTATTCCTTCTTATCAGGTTCTCCATCCAAAACGTAAAGCTTACGTTCTGCATCAAAGAATTCTGATGAAGCAACGTCAAAGGCGATAGCAATATCTTTACCAGCAGTGTAGCCAGCATTTTCAATAGCCTTCAACAAGTATTCAAATGGTTCTGCGTTTGACTTGAAGTCAGGAGCAAATCCACCTTCATCACCAACAGCAGTTGAGTGACCTGAAGCCTTCAACAATGCTTGCAAAGCATGGAAAGTTTCTGATCCCATACGAATAGCTTCGGCCATCGTCTTAGCCCCAACAGGCATGATCATGAATTCTTGGAAATCAACAGAGTTAGCAGCATGTGCTCCACCATTGATAACGTTCATCATTGGAGTTGGCAAAGTATGAGCATTGAAACCACCAAGGTAGTTGTACAATGGAGTTCCCAATTCATCAGCAGCGGCACGAGCAGCAGCAATTGAAACACCAAGAATGGCGTTGGCTCCCAACTTAGCTTTAGTTGGTGTACCATCCAAAGCGATCATTGTCTTATCCAACAAAACTTGATCAGTAACATCCATACCAATCAACTTGTTCTTAATCGTAGTGTTGACGTTTTCAACAGCCTTCAAAGTTCCTTTTCCAAGGAACCGGCTCTTGTCACCGTCACGAAGTTCAACAGCTTCGTGTTCTCCAGTTGAAGCTCCTGAAGGAACGATTCCACGACCGAAACCACCTTCTTCAGTGTAAACTTCAACTTCAACAGTAGGATTACCACGTGAATCCAAAACCTCACGTGCATAAATATCAGTAATTGCAGACATTTGTATTCTCCTTACAAATTATATAATTAGTAGTTGGGTTGTAATACCCATCACAAAGAGAATTATACCATATTTTTACATTAAAACTCATCAAGTCGTCTAATTTTTGTAAGAAGTGCTCGATTTGCTACTTGGCATAATTCAATAAAATTGTCTGGGTCCAGTGCTGAATCACCAACTAAGACCCCATCAATATCATCTTGAATCATTAATTCATACGCATTTTCTGGTTTCACTGAACCACCATACATAATGCGCACGGCATTTGCAACATCCCAATCATACATATCAGCTAAAGTTAGACGAATTCGTCGCAAGCTAAATTGTGCTAATGCCGGGGTCATGGCTTGACCACTCCCAATTGATGCAGTCGGTTCATAGGCGATAATAACGGATTTGGCTACTTCCGCAGAAATACCTTCTAAAGATTCAATAACTTCATTTACCACCCAGTGAGATCGATCATTATCATCTTTAGGTTTAATTGCTTCATCAATTGCAATAATAGGAATTAAATTATGTTGTAAAGCAGCCTGTGCCTTTAAATTAACTTTTTCATCTGTTTCACGAAAATAATTTCGTCGTTCAGAATGACCAATAATCACATATGTAACACCCAAATCTTCTAAAGCTGCAGGGGAAGTTTCACCAGTAAAAGCACCACGATCTTGCCAATACATATTTTCAGCACCAATTGAGATATCCGTCTGTTTGGCCGCTTCAACCATTGCAGGCAATAAAACATCCTGACCTGCTAAAACGGGAATCACATCAGGATAGCGTCTCAGCGGATTTGCAATTTTTTGAATATAAGCTGACGATTCACTTGGTAACTTGTTCATCTTCCAATTCGCAATAACCAGTGGGCGTCGATTCATCATTTCCATCATGCTGCTCCCTTCACCAATAGCATAAACACATTATACCAAAAATAATAATTTAACAATATAAATAAGTTTATTAAGCCATTCACAAGGTTTCGTTAAACTATACCAATTACATTTAAATAAAAATAAATCGCATATCCTCATCTCATGTAAGGCTATACGATTTTTTAGTTACTTTAAGTTCAAAGTATCCTCAACCAATTTTTTAACTTCTTCGTTGCTATCCATATTCAAAGCTTTTTCAGCTAATTTAGCCATTTCTTTAGAATCTAGAGATTTTAGAAGTGCTCGCGTTTGAAGGACAGAAGTTGATGACATTGAAAATTCGTCTAATCCCATTCCTAACAAAAGTGGAGCCGCAATTTGATCTCCAGCCATTTCTCCACACATTGCAACAAATTTATTGTATTTATGTGCAGCGTCAATTACATTTTTAATCAAACGCAAAATTGAAGGATTATATGGTTGATATAAATAAGAAACGTGTTCATTACCACGATCGGCAGCCATTGTATAGGCTATTAGATCATTAGTTCCAATTGAAAAGAAGTCAACTTCCTGAGCAAATCGGTCAGCAAGCATGGCAGCAGCAGGAATTTCAATCATGATTCCTAGCTTAATATCATCTGAAACAGCTACACCAGCTTGAACTAATTTTTGCTTTTCATCATCAAAAATATCACGTGCGGCTCTAAATTCAGAGAGTGTCGCAATCATTGGGAACATAATCCATAGTTCTCCATAAACTGAAGCCCGCAATAAGGCACGTAACTGTGTCCGGAAGATATCTGTCCGATCCAATGAAATTCGAATAGCCCGATAACCCATAAAGGGATTTTCTTCTTTTGGTAATGGTAAGTAAGGCAAATACTTGTCCCCACCAATATCCATAGTTCGAACTGTGACTGGTTTGTCACCCATTCCATCTAAAATCGTTTTATAGGCTTCAAATTGAGCATCTTCTGATGGTAATTCAGCCGAATCCATATATAAGAATTCAGTCCGATAAAGTCCTATACCTTCAGATCCACTTTCAAGAACGCCAGCCAAATCCTTAGGCGTCCCAATATTAGAACCAACAATTAATTTTTTACCATCAGCTGAAACTGAAGCTTCATTTTTAAGTTTCGACCATTCGAGCTTTTTAGCATTATAATCATCTGACTCTTTTTGTGCCTCTTTGATTTCAGTCTCTTCCGGATTAACTACAGCGGTTCCATCTAACCCATTAAGAATCAAAATATCCCCATCGTTAATATCCTGTGTTGATGTTGCTGAACCAACAACTGCTGGTATCTCCAATGTTCGTGCCATAATAGCCGCATGAGCAGTTCTACCACCCAAATCGGTAATAAATCCCTTAACAAATTTTCGATCAAGTTGCGCAGTATCCGACGGTGTCATATCCTTAGCAACAATTACAACCTCATCTTGAATCAAAGCTGGATTTGGTAATTTTTTACCTAATAAATGAGCCAAAGCCCGCTTAGTAACATCTCGAATGTCTGCAGCTCGTTCTGCCATATAAGGATTGTCATCAGCCATTCCTTCAAACATATCAATATACATGTCAGTTACACTTTTCAGTGCACTTTCAGCATTAACATGTTCTGTTTCAATTACATTATTAATTCCACCAATTAATTCAGGATCTTCTAGAACCATAATATGAGCGGTAAACACTTCTGCTTCTTCCGCTCCCATATTTTGACTAGCTTTATCTCTGATTTGTTCCAAATCTGTCTTTGAAACAGAAAAGGCCGCTTCTAAGCGGCCCTTTTCTGATTGCACGTCATCAATTGTAACTTGCTCAAAAGACAAATCAGGATCCACTAACTTATAGGCTTTCGCAATTGCAACGCCATTTGACGCAGCAATTCCTTTGATCACTTGTGCCATAATTTGGCTCCCCCTCATTTATGCAACAATTTTATTACAAGTAAAAATTATGCTAATCCTTCATTTGTCATTGTTTGTCCAATGGCTTCGATTGCTTCAGCAGCATCGTCACCATCAGCTGAAATTTTAACATCAGCATGTTGTCCAACACCCAAAGACATTACACCCATGATTGACTTTAAATTAACGTCCTTACCATCGTATGATAAAGTGATATTTGATGAGAACTTTGATGCTGTTTGAACCAACAAAGTAGCTGGGCGAGCGTGGATACCTGTTTCGGCTGTAATGTGAAATTCGCGTGATTCCATGATAAATGTACTCCCTTTTATTTATATTTAATTATTTATGATAATCCGGATATAGTCCTTCTTACCTTATCTATTATAACGATATTTTCTTTTTTTTGCAAACGGTTACAGTCCGCATTTTAACAACACCTATCAAAAACAATAAAGGTCTTATTAAACAGAACAATTTTGATCAATAAATTATATGAATTAGTTATCATTATTCTCTGAAAAATTAGCCCGGCGATAAGTGATCAAACCATTCCGGCCTGCGATTCCTCGAATAGCATTTTGATATGGATAACTTCGCCAAACTTCATAAAAATCCGGAAATTGACTAGGCTCCAATTTAAATTCTTTAATTTCATCCATCCTTAATTGTTCTAATAATTTATTATAATCCATCTATGAATTCCTCGATATGTTTTTTTAATAAATTAACTGATTGATTTTTACTAATCTTTTAGACTTTCAATATATGCATAGGCATTCTGACCTGCAATTGCTGCATCCCCAACGGCTGTTGCAATTTGCCTTAACTCTTTAGATCGAACATCTCCTAGTGCAAAAATACCAGGTTGTTTTGTTTCCATCCGTTCATTCGTTACAATCCAATTTTCTTCATCAGTAATGTCTAAATTCATAAACGGTTCAGTTACTGGCAAAAGTCCAACATAAATAAAGACTCCAGCGGTTTCAAACGTTGAACGTTCTTGCGTTTGATTATTAATCAGTTTTACTCCTGTTACCTTTTGATCAGTTCCAATCACTTCTTCAACTTCAGTATTCCACATAAAATCAATTTTATCATTAGAAAAAGCCCGATCTTGTAGGATCTTTTGAGCACGAAGTTCACCACGTCGATGAATAACGGTGACATGGTCAACAATTCTTGCTAAGTAATTAGCTTCTTCAATCGCAGAATCACCGCCACCAACTACAATAACATTTTTACCTTTAAAAAAGGCACCATCACAAACTGCACAATAGGAAATACCTCGACCGTTATAGGTATCTTCTCCTGGAACACCTAACTTTTTATATTGTGAACCGGTAGCAACAATCACAGAATCAGTGGTGTATTCATCCATATCAGTTACAATTTTAAAAGTTTTATCCGATTGTGGCAAAACCTGTTCTACATTGCCAAACGTATATTCAACTCCTAATTTTTCCGTAGCCGCATACATTTTTTCAGATAATTCAGGTCCTTGAATTGACACGTAGCCTGGATAATTTTCAATTTCAGCGGTATTGTTCATTTGACCACCATAAATTCCACGATCTAACATCAACGTTTTTAAATTAGCACGGGCAGTATAAATTGCTGCTGTCATTCCACCGGGGCCGGCTCCAATCACGGTTACTGCAAAATGTTCACTCATTTGATGCCCTCCTGTTTAAAGATAACTTCTACATCTTGAATCAAGTTTATTCCAAAATTATAACGCATTTACTATGCAATTTCAGTATATACCCGAATCAACTATATTGATGTAGTGTAGTACATCAATTTAAATTAACATGAAGTTATCAAATAATTACCATTAATTAAAAAAGAGGTCCGAATATCTTATTCTTACCTCTTCTTAAAATTATAATGATTTAGTCTAAGGTTTTAGCTAAATCTTTAATGTATTGCTTCAAAGCTGCACCTGTTTGTGGGTGTTCCAAACCAAATTCAATATTTGTTGTTAAGAAACCGATCTTTGATCCAATGTCATAACGATGTCCCTTAAATTCATGAGCATAGACATGTTGACGTTGGTTCAAAGAATCAATAGCATCAGTCAACTGAACTTCGTTTCCCTTACCTGGCTTAGTCTTTTCTAGTTCTTCAAAAATTTCTGGTGTTAATAGATACCGTCCGATAATAGCCAAATCAGAAGGTGCATCTTCTGGCTTAGGCTTTTCCACGAATGTTGAAACTTTATGCAATCCAGGTGTTACTTCAGTATCTGGTGCAATCACTCCATATTCAGAAACTTGATCATGTGGCACCTTCATAACCGCTAAGGTTGAATCACCAGTTTGTTCATAGCGTTCAATTAATTGCTTAGTTAATGGCTTTTCATCAGTCATTAAGTCATCCCCAAGCATTACAACGAATGGTTCATCACCAATAAATGCTTTAGCTGTCAAAACTGCATCCCCTAATCCCCGTGGATGTGATTGACGGATAAAGTAAAGATTAATATCAGTTGTTTCTTGAACCAACTTCAATAATTCATCCTTACCTTTTTCTTTCAAATTGTTTTCCAATTCAGGATTTGAGTCAAAATGATCTTCAATTGAACGTTTTGATTTTCCATCAACAATGACGATATCTTCAATTCCTGAAGCCAAAGCTTCTTCGATGATAAATTGAATTGTAGGCTTGTCAACAATGGGTAACATTTCTTTTGCTAAAGCCTTTGTTGCAGGCAAAAAACGTGTTCCCAATCCGGCTGCTGGAATAACTGCTTTACGTACTGGTTTCATTATATTTTACTTCCCTTCGTGGTGCAATGGACGATCCATTAATTCTCTAATTACAATTTTGGGGTCGCGATCTTCATAAATAACCTGATAGACTGCTTCTGATATTGGCATTTCAACTTGCTTAGTTTGTGCTAAATCATGCACCACCTTAGTTGTTGAAATTCCTTCAATCACCATTCCCATATGTTCAATCACTTCTTCTTTACTTAGTCCCTCACCTAATTGCATTCCCGCACGAAAATTACGTGAATGTGTAGATGTAGCAGTAGCAAATAAATCACCAACTCCTGCTAAGCCCATAAAGGTCATTGGACTAGCGCCATAAGCTTTTCCTAGCTGTGCCATTTCATTTAAGCCTCGAGTAAACAAGGCCGCTTTCGCATTGGCATCATAATTTAAACTTTGCAAAGCTCCTGCCGCAATGGCAATTACGTTTTTCAAAGCGCCACCCAACTCGGCCCCAACAATATCATCATTGGTATAAACCCGAAATGTTGAATTACTCATCACACGTTGAACTCGTTCTGCCACGGCCAAATCTTCGCTAACCGCTGTAACAGTTGTCGGATCATGTTTAATAACACCCTCAGCGTGTGAAGGGCCTGCGATAACTGCGATACCTGCCAAATATTTAGCCTCAATTTCTTCGGTAATCATTTGACTCGCAAACTTATATGTTGATGGTTCCAGCCCTTTGGTTGCGGCCACCACAATCGATTTTTGCTGTAATTGTTCCAGTGCTTGATTCAACAAGTTAGCCACTTCACGGGTCGCCTTAGTAGGAACAACACTCAAAATAATCTCTGCTCCATCAACCGCAGTTAACAAATCAGTCGTCGCACTAATGCTCGCTTGTAAAACACGGTCTCCTAAATATTCTTTATTTGTATGTTGTATATTAATTTCGTCAACTGTGACCGCACGATGGCCCCAAATTTTGACTGCATGTCCATTTTCTGCCACAACATTAGCTAAAGCCGTTCCCCATGAACCAGCCCCTAATACTGCCACCTTTATTTGATCCATGTCATTTCTCCCCAATGGTTTTAATTAAATCACTCTTATAGGTTATCATATTTTATCATCTTTTAAAATCTATATTTAAGCGCTTTCAATAATGATTTTGTTAGTCTTTTGAATTTTCTTCGATTAATTTATTCAAATTTTGATTAAACGTTTCAGTTGCATCAAATCCCATCTTCTTAGCTCGAAAGTTTTTGGCTGCAGTTTCAATCAAAACAGCTAGATTTCTTCCAGTTTGAACTGGCAAAACCATTCTTGGCAAACTTACACCTTGGATTGAAATATGATCTTCACCATTTCCTAAACGGTCAAATTTTGTATCTTTATCCCACTTAGCAAGGTGAAGATTAAATGAAATATTAGAATGATCACGAACAGCCCCTGCACCAAATAAGTTCAATACGTCAATAATACCGACGCCTCGTAACTCCATTAAATTTCTTAAAATAGCTGGCGCTTCACCAACTAAATGCTTTTCATCACGTTGATAAATATCAACTCGATCATCCGCAATTAATCGGTGTCCACGTTGAACCAATTCCAAAGCTGTTTCTGATTTTCCAACACCAGAATCACCGGTAATTAAAATTCCTAATCCATAAAGATCCACCAAAACACCATGCATTGATTGACGTTCTGCTAACTCCCCAGATAAATAGTATGTCATATTTGCTAAAATTTGAGACGATGTTAATTCAGTCGCCAAGACCGGAATTTCAGATTCATTGGCAGCTTTTAAGAACTCAGCTGGTAATTTGCGACCTGTTGAAATCACAAATACTGGAGTTTTTTCGCCCATCATTTTACGCGCAATCATTAATAATTCATCATGATTCATTCGTTCAGCAAATGAGGTTTCCGTAATCCCCATCAACTGTACACGCTCTGGTGCATAATAATCAAAATAGCCTGTCATCTCCAGACCAGGTCGTGAAATATCGGCGGTTACAATTTTACGATTCAACCACTCTTCACCTTGCACAACCTCTAAACGGGTATTTGCTAATAGATCTTTCACTTGAATTGTTTTTGCCATAATAGCTCCTAATTTTAGCGACTAAAAAAATCTGATAAAATCGCATTAACTAGCGACATAATCAAAGAAATAAAGAAGGCCCATCCAAAACTAGTAAATTGAAAACCAGGTCCGACAAACCAACTAGTCATCCATAAAACAAACGCATTAACCACGAATGAAAATAAACCAAACGTAAAAAAGGTCAATGGTAAACTTAAAATTTGCAAGACTGGACGCACAAAGACATTTAAAACACCCAAAATTACGGCAGCCATGAAAGCACTCCACAAGCTTTGTACATAGAGGCCTTGCTGAAATAATCCTGCTAAAGCTAACAGAATAATCATATTAATTATCACTCGCTGTAAAAATTAAAAACGCTTTAGTCCCATGCATAAATCCTCTTTTTCTTCCTTATTGTCTTTCATTATACCAAAAGAATAGTCCTATGCCATTATTCCTATGCTATTTTATAATATATCATAATAAAAAATAATTAACTTCCGCTAATTTTTCATCAAATAAAAAAACCTAACAAAAACCCCGCAACTCGAAGTTACGGGGTTTCATGTTTGGCGTTGTTGATGTAAGACCTGCATCAACTCAGGAGTTAGTTTTACCTAACTGTCGACGTACACCAACTTATTGCTAAGTTGTAGTCTGTGCAGCAAGTTTAGTTCCACAACTTCCCTTGCACCAACCACCATTCGGGTGTTAACGTTGGCCGTCTGTAAAAGATTATCGTAATAATCTTTCTCGACTCATCGCATAAAATATATTATAGCAAACTAATTCTTATTGTGCAATCTTAAAATCAAACGGTAACCTGTCAAAGACCAAGCAATTAATACTAAAAACATTCCAAAGAACATCGCGAAATGTAATCCATTCACGAAGACTGTCGGATGGCCCACTGGATACGTGGTGACTTGATGTCCCATTTGCTTAGACATTGAGATGTAAAGTGTTGTTGTTACAATTGTGGTTCCAGAAATCATTCCCACATTACGAGCCAAAGCATTAATGGCTCCCGCAACTCCTAATTGTGATTTAGGTGCATTTGACATCGTAATTGCGTTATTAGGAGAATTAAAGAAGGATGTTGAGAATCCAGTCCAAGCACTTAACATCGCCACAAAATAAAGTGGGCTTTGATCAGTCATAAACAACCAACCTGACATCCCTAAGGTAATCCCCGTTAAAGCAAAGAATGTAACATATTCACGATCAAATCGATCGGCAATCACCCCTGCAATGGGTGTCCCAATTAGCATAGCTAAAGGATATGACATCATATACATTCCTGCTACGCCTGGCTTAATTTGCCGCAAGTTTTCCAAGTAAAAGGGCAAAAGTACATTAATAAAGAAACCTGAAGCAAAGACCAAAAACGATGTAATGACTGACAGAGTAAACATTTTTTCTTTAAAAATTGATAGATCAATTAATGGTTTTGAAGTTCGTTGTTCCCATTTAATAAATGAAATCAACAAAATTATACTCAAAATATAACTAACAATCGGTAATATTGCTGTGAATCCTTGCTCTTGTGCCACATTAATTCCACCAAAGAAAATTGCGATCATCATGAAAAAAATAATTGTCCCAATCCAATCAATCGTTAAAAGCTCTTTGGTCCGATTAGTTTTTGGAAAAATAAATTCACCTAAAACAATTGTGATTAAACCTAATGGTACATTAATCCAAAAAATAAAAGGCCACTTCAAAATTGATAAAATCAAGCCTCCCACAGCTGGTCCTGCGATTGATCCTAATGATACAAACATAGCAATGGTTGCCATCGCTCGTGCCCGCATGTTAGCTGGTGCGACCGATGTTGAGATCCCAAAAGAGTTGCTCATTGTCATAGAAGCTCCCACTGCTTGAACCACTCGGGCCAATAACAAAAAGCCTAATCCTAAATTAATTCCCGCTAAGAGCGAACCTAATGTAAAAATATAAGTCCCCCACTTAAAGACGCGAATTTTACCAAGTTGATCCCCTAAATTACCAAACAAGGTTAAAAGTCCTGATATGGTAATTAAATATATTGAAACTGACCAAGTAGCCTGATTCATCGGGATAGATAAATCATTTGCCATCACGGGCAATGCAATATTAACAATTGATGCATCCAAAGTGGACATAAAGGTAAACATACCTAATGCAACCAAGATTAAATTAACCCTTCGTGGTGATAATTGTGTATTCTCTTCCATATGATTTACTTCCTTTTAATTTTTTCAAAACGAATGAATAATTGCCTCACTTAGTTTAACACCTTCCTACTGAATAGGTTCAACTTTTTATAACTGTAAACCCTTACATATCAGATAATTTAGGGTATAATATAAATATGATATGAATTAGAGAGGGATGTATATTATGAAAAATGGAACTTATGACAAAATTTTGGCCCCATTGGATGGCTCAGATATTTCCAATTCTGTAGCGTTAAAGGCTGCGGCTGTAGCAAATCGAGACCACGCTCACCTTGATTTGTTATACGTAATTGATACCAACTCATTGTCTGGAGTCGCTGGGATGTCTGTAACTGGTGATGTTGTTTACCACTTGGTTCAAGATTCACAAGACAAACTTGAAGCTTATCAGAACTTAATTATCGAAAAATTCCCTGACCTCGATGTGTCATTGCATATGCGCTTTGGTTCACCTAAAAAGGTAATTGCTACAGAATTCCCTGCCGATCATAATAATGATCTGACAATTATTGGAAAATCTGGTTTAAGCAAGATTGAGCGTCTAATTGTTGGATCCGTTGCATCATTCGTTGTTCAAAATGCTAAGACTGATGTTATGATTGTTCAAGGTTAATTACTGATAAATTTTGTAACAAAAAAAGATCGAGGACTTATTCCCCGATCTTTTTTATGTTACAGCATCTATACTTTAAATTTTCTATTTCGTAGCTGTTTGAAGCACTTCAATCGATTCAATTTTAACCGGATTTTCGGGCTTAGAATTTTCTCCATTATCATCTGTCTTAACAGCTGATGAGGCAATTTTATCGACGACGTCTAAGCCTTCAACAACTTGTCCAAAAACAGTGTAATTCCCATCTAAACTAGGATTTCCACCATTTTGATAAGCTTTAATAATTTTATCAGGATATTTTTTTGCACTTATTTGCTTGGTCACGTCTTTATTTCCTTGATTGATAAAAAATTGTGATCCATTGGTATCAGCTCCGGCATTAGCCATTGCCAATGACCCTCGAATATTATACAAATTATTTGTAATTTCGTTTTTGAATCCATTACCAGAATCAATCTTACTATCCTTATGAGCACCTTCCGCCCAAATCGATTTACCACCACGACCTAAATCAGCAGCCTTAGCGTCCTCAGCTGATTTAGGATCACCACCTTGAATCATAAAATCTTTAATCACACGATGAAAAGTCGTATTATTATAATAATTTTCTTGCGCATGAGTTAAAAAATTTTCAACTGCTAATGGTGCATACTTATTGAATAATTTAATCTTAATATCACCTTGTGTTGTATGTAAAGCCACTAATGATTCATTGTCTGATACCGTCGTAGTTAATTGTGGCAAAACCTCTTTGTTTAATTTAGCCTTACTTTCACTAGGCCGTTTAGTAGTTTCAACTGAACTTTCTTGTTTCGTTTGATCAGTGTTTTTTTGCTTATTACCTACCATTAACCCCGCCATGATCAGCAAAGCCAACAAAATTACAATCACAATTCCTAAAATCGTCGTCATTTTATTTGACTTTTTCATTTTCACTCTCCAAATATTATTTAATTTATCATATGCAAATAATCTTAAAGCTACCTAAATATTATTTGCCAGCTATGATCCCCAAAATAACAGCTACTATAAATAATATTAAAAATATCATTTCAAGACCAAAAATTATTTTTCTTTTTTTCATTTCATCAGCCGCCTTTGATTGGTTTTAACGATTTGTACTCATTTTAAATTCGAGAAATAAGTCATTATATTTTTCAGTCCAGTCGAGACCTAAATCTCGATATGTCGTTAACTGCTTTAACGTTTTTGAAGTCGGATAAAATGCCTCGTTATCTCTAATCTTAGCTGGCAATAATTTCTTAGCCTTAGCATTAGGTGTAGCATAGCCATTATATTCAGCATTTTTAGCTGCATTTTCTGGCTCCGACATAAAGTTCATAAAAGCATAAGCCCCCTCCTTATTTTGAACGGTTTTTGGGATCACCATGTTATCAAACCATACATTTCCTCGACCATTTGGAATCAAATAATGTAAATGAGAATTTTCAGACATCATTTGCCGGGCATCTCCTGAAAAGTCTAAAGCAATTTTCGCTTCATCTTGAACCATATACATCTTAATTTCATCACCAACAATAGCTTTAACATTTGGCATCAAAGCATCTAAACGGCCCTTAGCAGCCATTAATTCACCATTATCCTTAGTATTAATATCATTGTTATTAGATGCTAAACCAACTGCCATTACATCACGTGCTGAATCATATAGCATAATTGAATTTTTCCACTTATCGTTCCACAAATCATCCCAATTCTGGATTTCCATTGGATCAACATACTTATCATTATAAACGACACCTAAGGTTCCCCAAAAATACGGTAATGAATACTTATTATGAGGATCAAATTCCTGATTCATTAGTGCTGAATTATAATTATTTAAGCCCGTTAATTTTTGATGATCCAACGGTTCTAATAAATTAGCAGCCTTCATCTTTTGAATCATATAATCTGATGGAATGGCTAAATCATAATGAGTACCACCTTGCTTAATTTTAGTAAACATGGCTTCATTTGAGTCAAATGTTTCATAATCAATTTTATATCCTGTTTCTTTTTCAAATTTTTTAATCAATACTGGATCAATATAATCTCCCCAATTAAAAATAGTCAGTACTTGTTGTTTTTTATTAGCATTTACTGACTGTTCCCTTTGATCGGAAACTTGCCATCCATAATTCACCAAAAACAACACACCTACTGCACCTAAAATTACCAGGGTGAATGTAATTAATTTTTTCATTGGATTCCCCCGTGCTGCTTAATTGTTGAACGACGACGAATTTTTAATCCGCCCTTATGCTTTTTGGGATTTGTGATGAAATAATAAATCACTACTAATACTAATGAAAACAAAAACATCACCGCTGATAAGGCATTAATTGACAGATCAATCCCATGACGTGCTCGGGCATAAATTTCTACTGATAAAGTCGAAAATCCATTTCCGGTTACAAAGAAGGTAACCGCAAAATCATCTAATGAATAAGTGATTGCCATAAAGAAACCAGCAATAATTCCTGGCCAACTATATGGTAAAACGACACGACTTAAAACTTGATATGAGTTCGCTCCCAAATCTTGGGCAGCTCGAATTAAAGCAGTATCCATTTCGTTTAGTTTTGGTAATACTAATAAAACAACAATCGGAATCGAAAATGCAATATGAGCCAATAAAACAGATCCGAAGCCTAAAGTAATTCCACCCAAAGTAAATAAAATCAAGAAGGATGCTCCAATAATAACATCTGGGGACACCATTAAAATATTATTGAGAGACAAAACTAAATTTTTAAGACTTGGTTTTCTAATTTGATAAATCCCCAAAGCACCAAAGGTCCCAATTAATGTTGCTAAAATTGATGATAAAAAAGCCAAAATAAAAGTATTAATTAAAATGCTGACCAAATGATGATCTGCGAACATATCTTGGAAATGCCGCAAGGAAAAACCAGTGAATCGTGACATCTGGTCTCCTTGATTAAAGGCAAAAACAATCAAGTATAAAATAGGGGCATACATTAAAATGAAAACTAAAATTAAATAGATTCGACCAATTTTTATTTTTTTCATTATCGACGCCCCCGTTTCTTTGTGCGTTCGCGAGTAAGATACATTGTTAATGCCATCGCTAAGACCAAAACAATTCCAATCGTCGATCCCATTCCCCAATTTTGTGTCACCATAAAGTGTTCCTCAATCGCCGTTCCAAGGGTAATAACACGATTACCGCCGATCAATCGAGTTAGCATAAATAGTGATAACGTTGGAATAAAGACCGCTTGTATACCAGTTTTAACCCCATTCAAAGTTAAAGGAAAAATAACCTTTTTTAATGTTTGCCAGGCAGTTGCACCTAGATCATGTGCAGCATTCGTTAAACTTGGATTAATTTCAACCAAGCTATTATAAATCGGTAAAATCATAAAGGGGATTTCAATATATGTCGCTACTAAAATAAAACTAGCATCCGTAAAAAGTAATTGCTGCGGAGCAATTCCCATAAATCCCAAAAATTGATTAACTGTTCCCTCACGTGCTAATAAACCGATAAATGCGTAAGCTTTCAACAATAAATTAACCCAAGTTGGTAAGATCACCAATAATAACCAAAATTGACTGTGCTTGATCCGGCTTAATATATACGCCATAGGATAACTAATTAAAAGCGTAAGCACTGTTACTAATAACGCGTAAAAAATAGAATTAAAAGTCATTTTGAGATAGGTTCCTGAACTAAAAAAATTAGTATAATTTTCCCAAGTCCATTGATGATGTATATTTTGAACTGATTGGGTAACCATCAAAGCTAATGGTAGTAAAACAAATAAACCAACCCATAAAATGTAAGGCAGCATAAAGCTAATCGTTTGACGATTACTCTTCATCATAAGCCTCCAAACGAGCATCAAAGTCCTCTTCGGTTTCGTTAAGACGCATAATATGAATATCTTTTGGTTCGAAGGTCAAGCCCACTCGTTTACCAATAGGAACCCCATTGGTAGATTGGATCTGCCATTCATGATGGTCATCGTCATAAGCCGTAATTTCAAAATAATCGCCCCGAAATGAAGTTGCATCAATGGTAACAATAACTTTACCAACTTCTTCTGTGACAATATCAACATCTTCGGGCCGGATTACAACCTCAACCGATTCATTTAAGCGCATTCCTCCATCAACATTTTCAAAATTTTGCCCATTAAAGTGAACTAAATTATCAGCAACCATTACACCTGGAATAATATTTGCTTCGCCGATAAAATCAGCAACGAAATGATTAATGGGTTCGTCATAAATATCAACTGGATCACCATTTTGAACTATATCACCATCATTGATAACAAAAATCCAATCTGACATTGCCAAAGCTTCTTCTTGATCATGTGTTACAAAAATAAATGTAATCCCCAACCTTTGTTGAATATCACGTAATTCATATTGCATCTCTTTTCGCAATTTATAATCCAGTGCTGAAAGTGGCTCATCTAATAAAAGAACTTTAGGCTCATTTGCTAACGCCCGTGCGATTGCGACTCGTTGCTGTTGACCACCTGACAGCTCATTAATTTCACGATCTTGATATCCCGATAATTTCACTAAATCCAACATTTCGGCCACTTTTTCTTTGATCGTATTATCGGGCAAACCTTTTATTCTCATGCCGAAAGCAACATTTTCAAAGACATTCATGTTTGGAAATAACGCATAATTTTGAAATACCGTATTAACCGGCCGTTTTTCTGCTGGAACATCATTAATTCGTTGCCCATCAAATAAAATATCGCCACTCGTTGCTTCTAAAAAGCCCGAAATCAAACGTAAAATAGTTGTCTTACCAGAACCTGATGGTCCCAATAACGTATAAAATTTGCCTGTTTCAATTTCTAAATTAACGCCATTTAAAATAACTTTATCATCATATTGTTTTAAAACATTTTTAAATTCAATAATTGGTTGTGCCACTTAGCTGTCCACCTTTCAAATCCTAGCTTAAATTATACTATATTGCTTTAAAAACTAGTTATGTTATTCCCAATTTAAAACATCTATTTTTACATATTTCTATCATTTTAATCATACAACATCTTCAAATATACGCTTAATTTGACCAACATTATATCTATGCTGTTTTTTAATAGCATTAGCTAATGCTTATTATGATTTAAATCATTTTTTAATAAAAGAAATAAAAAAAGACCAGGACATAATATCCCAGCCTTTTTTATCATTAATCGTAGCTTTAAAAATAATAACCTGAAATCAGATTAATCTTCAACACTTCCACGACCATACTTCTTAACGATATCTTCTTGAACACTCTTAGGTACAGCTTCATAGTGATCAAAGACCATTTGGAATGTACCACGACCTTGTGTTGATGAACGCAAAGTTGTTGCATATCCAAACATTTCTGACAACGGAACCTTACCGTGAACCATCAATGAATTTCCACGTTGTTCTTGTCCTTCGATCATTCCACGACGTGCTGAGATATGTCCCATAACGTCACCAAGATTATCTTCAGGTACAACAATATCGACCTTCATGATTGGTTCCAAGATAACGGCTCCAGCGGTCTTAGCTGCTTCACGCAATGCTAATGAAGCGGCAACCTTAAAGGCAGCTTCAGATGAGTCGACATCGTGATATGATCCATCATACAACTTGGCCTTCAAGTCAACCAATGGGAATCCGGCAAGTGGTCCATTATTCAATGAATCACGCAATCCAGCTTCAACTGAAGGAATATATTCACGTGGAACAACTCCTCCAACAATGGCATCTTCGAATTCAAATCCAGCTCCCTCTTCGTTAGGGCTAAATTCGATCCAAACATCTCCATATTGTCCCTTACCACCAGATTGACGCTTGAAGTATCCACGCGCTTCAACGGTTTTAGTAAAGGCTTCACGATAAGCAACTTGAGGTGCACCAACAGTTGCATCAACGTTAAATTCACGACGCATACGATCAACGATGATGTCCAAGTGCAATTCACCCATACCAGAGATCAAAGTATCTCCAGTTTCAGGGTTAGTTTCGGCACGGAATGAAGGATCTTCTTCCGCCAACTTTTGAAGGGCTTCACCCATCTTAGTTTGGTCAGCCTTAGTCTTAGGCTCGATAGCCAATTGGATAACAGGATCAGGGAATTCCATTGATTCCAAAATCAAAGGACGATCCATAGCTGTCAATGAATCTCCAGTTGTCGTATCCTTCAAACCAATAGCAGCCGCGATATCACCTGAGAAGACTTCTTCAATTTCAGTCCGGTCAGTGGCGTGCATTTGAAGCAAACGTCCAACACGTTCACGCTTTCCCTTTGAAGTGTTTTGTACATATGAACCTGATTCCAAAGTTCCGGTATAAACACGAACGAAAGTCAAACGTCCAACATATGGGTCAGTCATAACCTTAAAGGCCAAGGCTGCGAATGGGTCTTCATCGTTAGCGATCAAGTCAATTTCTTCATCAGTATCTGGATCTGTAGCAATATATGGCTTAACATCCAAAGGTGATGGCAAGTAATCAACAACCGCGTCCAAAACCATTTGAACACCCTTGTCTTTATAAGCTGATCCAGCAAGTACTGGGTAGAATTCCAAAGCCAAGACTGCACGACGGATAGCTGCCTTCAATTCGTCTTGAGCAATAGTTTCACCATTCAAGTACTTATCCATGATAACATCATCGACATCAGCAATAGCTTCAACCAATTCATTATACTTTTCTTCAGCTAATTCTTTGTAATCAGCAGGAATTTCACGTGGTTCCCACTTTTCACCCAAATCATCAACTGGGAATAAAGCTTCCATTGTGATCAAGTCAATGATCCCAGCGAAGTCATCTTCAGTTCCAATAGGCCATTGAATAGCTTTAGCATTTGCTCCCAAACGAGACTTGATTGAGTCAACTGACATTTGGAAATCAGCCCCCAACTTATCCATCTTGTTAACGAAAACAATACGAGGTACTTGATAAGTTTCAGCTTGACGCCAAACCGTTTCAGTTTGTGGTTCAACTCCAGCAGCCCCATCCAATACGGCTACGGCTCCATCAAGCACACGCAATGAACGTTCAACTTCGATAGTGAAGTCCACGTGTCCTGGTGTGTCAATGATGTTGACACGGTATGGTTCTGTTTTGAATTGATCATGGAAACCATGCCAAACAGCTGTTGTAGCAGCTGATTGAATCGTGATTCCACGTTCTTTTTCTTGATCCATAAAGTCCATTTGTGAAGCTCCATCATGAGTTTCACCAATCTTGTGGATCTTTCCTGTATAGTACAAAATACGCTCAGTAGTTGTTGTCTTACCGGCGTCAATGTGGGCCATGATCCCGATATTACGGGTCCGGCTTAATGGGTATTCACGCGTGTTAGCCATTGTGAAAAATCTCCTGTTATTTAATTCAGCATGTTAGCTGCTTACCATGAATTATACCGCAAAATCTTAAAAGTAACCACCCTTCCCGGCTGATTACCCTTAATTAAAGCAACAATTTATGTTTAAGCAACAAGCAAGTTTTTGTTATTAAAATCTATAATTAAATATCTAATTATAGACTTACCAATTTTTATCAAAAAAAGCCAGACTAACACTTTAAAAACGAAGTATTAGTCTAGCAATTCGATTTAAACTATCGCAAATCTTACCAACGATAGTGTGCAAAGGCACGGTTGGCTTCTGCCATCTTGTGTGTATCTTCGCGCTTTTTAACAGATGCACCAGAATTGTTAGCAGCATCCATAATTTCTTTAGCTAAACGTTCGTCCATTGTGTGTTCCCCACGCAAACGTGCGTATGAAACCAACCAACGAAGTCCTAACGTAACACGACGTTCTGGGCGAACTTCAACTGGAACTTGGTAATTTGATCCACCAACACGACGTGCGCGGACTTCCAAGACAGGCATGATGTTATTCATGGCTTCTTCAAAGACTGCTAATGGTTCATTACCAGTTGTTTCCTTAATACGATCAAAAGCTTCGTATAAGATTGTTGAAGCAGTTCCACGTTTACCATCAAGCATCAAACGGTTGATCAAACGTGAAACAAGCTTTGAGTTATAAATTGGATCAGGCAGAACTTCTGCCTGCTTAGTATAAGCCTTACGTGGCATAATTAATGTCCTCCCTTAATTACTTCTTCTTAGGGCGCTTTGCACCGTACTTAGAACGTGATTGCATCCGTCCATCAACACCGGCAGTATCCAAAGCACCACGAATAATGTGATAACGTACTCCAGGCAAGTCCTTTACACGTCCACCACGGATCAAGACAACTGAGTGTTCTTGAAGGTTGTGACCGATTCCAGGAATATATGCCGTAACTTCAATCAAGTTTGAAAGACGCACACGGGCGTACTTACGCAAAGCTGAGTTAGGCTTCTTAGGAGTCATTGTACCAACACGAGTTGCAACACCACGTTTTTGTGGGGCTGGGGCAAGGATGGTTTTCTTTGATTGTGAGTTATAACCGAAGTTCAAAGCTGGTGACTTTGACTTCGTGCTCTTTGACTTACGAGGCTTACGAACCAATTGATTAATTGTAGGCATGTCTAAGAGGCTCCTTCCATATTTTTTATTTTAGTCCACAATTCCGGGCGTATCGTTTATAAATAAATCCGAAATTCCAAACTTTTTCGGTACCGGCAAAATTAGTTCAGCACGTCGCGCGAACTAACGCGGACACCAACTTACTACAAGCACAAAGAATATAATAGCATCTCTCGTTTTTTTTTGCAATACTTTATCTAAAATAAACCAATAATAACGGGATTTTGATGGTAAACATTTCCGGGCGTGTCTTTTTGTTACGTTTACCTTAATTATCGATTCTTTCTGAACATATATGGAGGTTATTATGTTAATAGTTATTTTTTGTTTGCTTATTTTATTTACCTACCAAGATATAAGATATTATGCTATTTCGAGTTGGTTTGGGATGCCAATTATTTGGATGTATGGATTAAATTATGATTTGAATAAATTATTGCTTGCTCTGCCTATCTATTTTAGTTTACTTTATTTAAATCGTTGCGAAAAATATATCGGAAATGGAGATATAGATATATTTTTTATTCAATTTTTATATCTAACTTTTGAGCAATGGCTAGCATGTATTCAATTGAGCTGTTTTTTTGGCATCCTTCTATCATTATTTTTAAAATCCAAAAAAATTCCGCTCATTCCTTGTATCACTGCCAGCTTTGGCTTAATAATTTTTTTTAATTGGCTATAAAAAAAGCCAAGACATAAATGTCTCAGCTGATTTTTATGCAGAATTTAAAAAATTCAATTCATGCCTTTAAAACTTATACCAAAGCTAACAAGTCAGCCTTCTTTGCTGAAGAAGCGTATTCAGTCCCTTGGGCGTCCAAATATGCTTTAATTTCAGCAACAGTATTCTTTTCAGATGGCTTTGATTCCGCTGTCTTAGCAGGCTTTGCTTCGGCAGTATGGATTTCAATAACCTTTTCAGTTGTTGCAGGTGTGATAGCGTGGAAAGTTTGGTTGTTATCAGTCAAAGCTTTCTTTGCTGCATCTGCCAAAGCTGAAAATGCAGTTGCATCTGTGATAGCCAAATCAGCTAACATCTTACGGTTCAACTTTGATCCCATCAAGTTCAAACCGTTCATGAAACGTGAATATGACAATCCATTCATCCGGGCAGCAGCGTTGATACGTGTAATCCAAAGCTTACGGAAGTTACGCTTAGTGGTCTTACGATCACGGAAAGCATAAACCCAACCCTTCCAAACTTGTTGCTTAGCAACCTTATAGTTGATGTGACGTTGACCACGGTAACCCTTGGCCAATTTGATCATCTTTTTACGACGCGCACGTGTAACTGTTCCACCTTTTACTCGCATGGTTTAATCCTCCAATATTCTTTACAAAAATCTAACAAACCTGATCTAATTAATTAAATTAGATACGGCTCAACATGTGACGGTATGTCTTCAACGTAGTGTGATTCATCATTGAAGTTCCACGCAATTGGCGACGTTGCTTCTTAGTCTTACCATGGAAACGGTGTGACGTGTAGGCATTAGCTGACTTCAAACCACCATTGGCAGTCTTCTTAAAACGCTTTGCAGAAGCGCGGTGTGTCTTAAACTTAGGCATGAGTTTTCTCCTCCAAATATAATATGCGGTTACTTGGCGTCCTTAGGGGCTAGCACCATAAACATGCTACGTCCCTCCATTTTTGCTCGAGCTTCAACCTTAGCGGTATCTTCTAACTCAGCAGCAAATCGATTCATGACTTCACGTCCAATTTCCTTGTGGGTAATTGCACGACCCCGGAAACGAATGGAAACCTTAATCTTATTTCCCTTACTAAGGAATTTATTGGCATTTATTTTCTTGGTATTAAAATCACCAGAATCAATAGTAGGACTTAAACGAATTTCCTTCACAGTGACCGTTTTTTGATTTTTTCGTTGTTCGCGAACTTTCTTTTGGCTCTCGAACTTGAATTTTCCATAATCCATGATTTTTGCAACGGGAGGCTTTGCGTTTGCTTGAACCAAAACTAAATCAAGTTCAGCTTCGTCAGCAATCTTTTGAGCCTCATCCTTTAGAATGAACCCCTTTATCACCATCATCGGTGATCAAACGGACTTCATGCGCACGGATATTTTCATTAACCAAATCGTTCTTCTGCTGTGGTTGGCGTACATTAGCTGCTATGGTACTTACCTCCTATTTTTGTCCAGACAAAGTAAAAGCGAATTGTCGCATACAACGACAACCCGCTATTCATTCAATAATTAATGAAATCGATAGACCCGAAGAAACAAAATTCTTCTAGGTGAATAGCGGGTAGCCATTACTTTGTTTTCTAACGTTACCTAATACTACGTAATTTTATCTAAAATGTCAATACTTTTGATAAAATTCCATTAATGAATTTAGCTGAAGAATCATCAGTAAATTCTTTTGCTAAATTAAGCGCCTCATTTACTGCAACTTTGGTTGGTACATCACCTTGGTTAGCTTCATAAATAGCAATCCGCATAATTTCTAAATCAATCAAGTTTAGTCGATCCAAAGTCCAACCTTCAATCAAGTATTTTGAAATCATTAAGTCTGCGTCATCAGTATAAGCTTGAACCTTTTGAACTAAGTCTAGGACTTCTGCCGGAACTTCCGTCACATTCTCTAATTCAGGATCACCAGCTAAAGCTTGCATAATAACTGCTTCTGGTTGAGCGTCTAAATTAGCTGAAAGGCCAAACAAAGTTTGCAAAGTTACTTGGCGAATTACATGTCGTGTTAGTGTCACCATTACTTATGGTCCTCTTCCTTTTGATCATCTCCAAAAAGATTATTAGGATCAATTTCAGATTCAAGTTTTTCGGACAAAACTCCAACAACGTGAACATCAATTGTTTCAACATCAATTCCGAGCATTGCATTCATTTGCGTTTTAATTTGAGTTTGAATTGTATGAGCGACCTTTGGTACAGCGACCCCATAGTTTAAATCAACATAAACTTCAATTTGAAGGTTGCCTTCTTCGTCTTGGTTAGTGCTAATCCCCGTTCCATGTTGGTCTTTATAACCTAAGACCTCTTTAGCACGTTCACCAAAGGTTCCACGTAAACGTGCAACCCCTTCCACTTCACGTGTTGCCAAGCCGGCAATAATATCAAGTACCCGAATATTAACCCGCGTTGAACCATTTTCGGTTTGTGTTAATAAAATCGTTTCTTCTGCTGCCATCTGATTGTCCTCCTTATTACGTAAAATTTCATTTAGACAATTGAAGCGCCCACCAATCAAGTTAGTCTGGTAGACGCTTCGAAATGGATTCATTCACAAATTATGCACGTGAAGAGTATGATCCACCATTATCTGTATTAACAATTAATTTTTCACCAGCGTTAATGAAATCAGGAACTGTAATTACTAAGCCTGTTTCCATTGTAGCAGGCTTACCACCACCATTGGCAGTAGCACCTTTAATTCCAGGTTGTGTTTCTGTAACAGTTAATTCAACGGTCTTAGGAACTTCAATTCCCAATAATTCGCTTTCATAATAAGTTACCTTAACGTCAGTTCCTTCTAATAGATACTTCATCTCGTTTTCAATACGGTCAACCGGAATAGCGATTTGATCATATGTATCCATATTCATGAATACACGATTGTCACCATCAGCATATGAATATTGCATTGGTGAAGTTTCGATATTAGCAATTTCAAACTTATCTCCAGGTCGGAAAGTAACTTCATTTACTGATCCTGAACGCAAATTCTTTAACTTTGAACGGACAAAGGCTGCCCCTTTACCAGGCTTAACGTGTTGAAATTCCAACACCCGCCAAATTGAGTTTGAGTATTCAATTGTCAAACCCGTCTTCAAATCATTCATTCCAATGGCCATGATTAAAATCTCCTAAAATTAACTTTTATACTTATAAATATTAACAGATTAGTTATCAAAAAACCAGCTTTATTCAATATAACTATAAATTACTTATACTTATTCTCTAGTTGGGACATCCACCATCCCAACGCCATTCCGGCTAGCATTAAAATTAAAGCAAAAACCATCGTACCTATATTTATTCCTTCATAATTAGCTACTGGCGGAACCAAAATCAGTCCAATTGAGGCAATCACGATTCCCAAAATAAAATGATAAACCTTTGCATAAAATTTTTTCAATAAAATCAACATTACTTTTGATAGAGCCAATAAAGTAATTCCGGCACCAATAATCATTGGAATTAACACACTTAAGTCACCCGACTTAAATCCTTTTAGCATAGGCTCAAATAATCCAAGATAAAGCAATAAATTTGAAGGGCTTAATCCTGGCAGAATAATTCCTAATGCAATTAATCCACCTGCCAAAATCCAACTAGCAAAATTAGGTTTTAAAGTACCAAAAATTGTACTTAAATTATATAAAAACCATCCCCCTAGCACCGTCGTTAATATCAAGACCATCCAGTCACTAGTCTTACGACCTTGTACACCTGCCGTTTTAAACAATGATGGTAAAGTTCCAATAATTGCACCAGAGAATGCCCAGAGTACTAAAATCTGATGTTTTTCTAGTAAATACTCTAGTGGAGCACTCAATAAAACTATACCCAAAAGACCACCTAAGCCAACTGGAACAAAATACCAAAAATCCAATTTAAACCGTTGTCTGACATTCCCCATAAATTGCAAGAGACGTTCATATATTCCTAAGATGGCAGCTAAAACTCCGCCAGATACACCTGGTAAAATAAATCCAAGGGCTAAAATCATACCTTTTATTAACCGACTAAGCCAGTTTGTTATGTTGCTCGTTTTAATCAATTATCCGCTCCTGTCGTTTCAAATTAATCCGAATGAGTAATATTGTTTTTATCATCTTACTAAATTAAACTTAATTAATCTTAAATATATTTTGATATTAACTAAAAAGAGGAGAAGGAAAATTTTCCCAGTCCTCTTATGCTTTATAGACGTTCACGCAAGGCAGCAGTCAATTCTTCGTAACCAGGCTTTCCCAAAAGACCAAACATATTCTTTTTATAAGCTTCTACCCCTGGTTGATTAAATGGATTAACTCCATTCAAGTATCCAGAAATTCCAACTGCAATTTCAAAGAAGTAAATCATGTATCCCAAATGATAAGCATCTTGTTGTTCAATTTCAACAACCATGTTAGGTACACCACCATCAACGTGAGCTAATAATGTCCCATCTGAAGCCATTCGGTTAACATAGCTCATTGTCTTACCTTGTAAGTATTCCAAACCATCATCGGCTTCCATTTCAGGAATCACAACATCTGAAGTTGGGTTAGTAACCCGTACAAGTGTCTCAAATAAGTTTCGACGACCTTCTTGTATATATTGGCCAAATGAATGTAAGTCAGTTGAAAAGTTACCAGATGCTGGGAAAATTCCTTTTCCATCTTTACCTTCTGATTCACCCTGTAGTTGCTTCCACCATTCACCAAATTGTACTAGCGTTGGTTCGTAATTAATTAGTAACTCAGTTGTATAGCCCTTACGATAAAGAATATTACGATAAGCAGCATATTGATAAGCCTCATTCTTTTGCAAATCAGCATCAGCATAATCTTTTTGCGCTGCGGCTGCCCCAGCCATCAATTGTTCAATATCACCGCCAGCAGCTGCAATTGGCAAAAGTCCTACTGCAGTCAAAACTGAGAAACGACCACCTACACCATCTGGCACAACGAATTCTTCATAACCTTGATCATCAGCCAAAGTCTTCAAAGAACCACGCTTAGCATCAGTTGTAGCAAAGATACGCTCCTTTGCTTCATTCACACCATACTTATCTTCCAACATTTGTTTGAAAACACGAAAGGCAATAGCTGGTTCAGTTGTAGTACCAGATTTAGAGATGATGTTAACTGAAAAATCACGATCTCCAATTAACTTAATTACTGAATTCAGGTATTGTCCTGAAATATTATTCCCAGTAAAAATAATTTGTGGGAATTCACGTTCACTATCATCATATGATGAATTGAAATATTCATTTAAAAAATCAACAGCGGCCCGAGCACCTAAATAAGATCCTCCAATTCCGATCACTACCAAAACTTTTGAATTATTCTTGATTTTTTCAGCCGCACTTTGAATCCGTGCAAACTCCTCTTTATCATATTCAGTTGGTAACTTAATCCAATCGGTATAAGCCGCTCCAGCCCCTGTTCTTTGACGTAACATTTCATCTGCTACAGTCACCATTGGTTGGATCATCGCTAACTCTTCTTCATCAACAAATGTTGATAATTTACTCTTATCGAAAGACAACGTCGTCATATTAGTATTACTCCCATCTTAAAACTAGTAGTGAAATTATAGATTCTTAAAAGCATATTTTGTGGTGTAGGTTTTCTGCTGGTTAGCTGGCAAAACAATATCCCCAAATTCAGGATGATGAATTGAATCAGACAAAGTTTGCGCTTCCAAAGCCACCCCGTTATAAGGATGTTCTGCTAGGAATGCAGCCTGATCAGAATAATTATCAACTTCTGGATTAGTAATAAAGAAAACAACAGCATTCCGATCAGTCGTCATTTCAACTGCACGCTTAGAAACAGGATCCGACAACACTACATTTGGTTGATATTTTGAATCCAACGCAAAGACATCATCAAACTTCTTATCAAAATCATCAGAAGGAATCTCAGCAATTGCCTCACCAATTGTGGTTACTGTATTGAAATCATATGCAGTTCCTTCAACTGGCAACAACTTACCGGTAGGGATTTTATCAGTTTTGCGTAATTCCATATAACGATCTGCTTTGATTTGTAATTGCATTTTATTGGCATCAGTTTCCAAACCACCCATATTAAAGTATACATGTGATGTAGGATTAAATAACGTAGTTTTATCTGATAACGCACTGAATTCAAGTGTCACTTCATCAGTATCGCTCAACGCATAAGTAACAGTTACTTGCATTGTTCCTGGAAAATGATCCTCATTTTCATCCAAAGATGTTCCAAAGACTACCCGATTATTAATTTCATCGAGTTCTTTAATTTCCCAATTGCGGTGTGAAAAACTTTTTTCCCCACCATGTAAAGTATTATTCCCCTCGTTTTGGTCCAATTGATAATTATGACCTTCTAAATCAAAATTAGCACCATCAATACGCCCCGCTACACGTCCCACAGCATTTCCAATATAATAATTATTATTTAAATAGCTGTCGACGTCATGAAAGCCTAAAACTAAATCTTGACCGGCGGCTGTCTTAAATGATTGCCATGATGCTCCCCAAGATACTAGACCTAATTTATGACCATTTTTATTTTGAATTATCACGTGTTGAAGTTCTTCTCCACTTGGAGTTGTTCCTAAACTAGTTAAATTAATCGCCATTTCAATATCCACCTTTAACTTATTTACTTCACAGCTCTATTTTATCACGATTAAGCGTTTTCAAGTACAAAATATATTATACCAATTCATATACCAATTTTCCATATTTTTACTTTATGGGCCATACCTATTTTTATTCTTCAAACTTATAGCCTCGACCCCAAACCGTTTTAATTAAATTAACAGGTAATTTTTTCCGAATCATTTTAATATGTGTATCCACTGTTCGAGTATCAACATAAACTTCCTCATGCCACACATGTTGTAAAAGTCTTTCTCGGGTCAAAACTTGTCGTGGATGTTGTACCAAAATTAATAACAAATCAAATTCCTTAGGTGTCAAATGGCCTAATTTTTCTCCACTTACTATTACTTCTTGAGTTAATTCATCTATATGTAACATCGGAGTTACTTGTTCCTCATCCTTAATTAACTTGTTTTTATGCAAGATTGATCGAAGACATTCAAGCTTATCCATTAATTGTTGTGCTGTATTTGTTTCCATTGACTGTTCTGCTGGAATAGCTTCATAATCATCCCACCCTTTCTTCAATTTTTCTGAATGGAATAGAATAAAACAACTTTGAACGTCCATCTTATTTTTGAATTGTTCTAGCTCATTTTTAGATTGAATCAATGTATCATCCAACATAATTGAAGCAAATTGATTTGGATTTTGTTGGATTAATGTCTTTGCTAATGTTAAATCACTTATAAATTCTAAATTCCACGATGTTCTATTCAACAAAGTCTGAATTTGTCCCAGTAACTCTAATTCTTTGGAAATTATTAAAATTTTCAAATAAACATCCTCCGTTACTTAATTAATAAAACTAATATAACGGATTTGTTTTTAAAAACAAAGTATTTTATATAAACACATTAGTTTTAAGAAAGAGTTTCTTCATATTTAAATGAGTTTTCCAAAATTCACTAATCAAAATTGATTTAATTATTAAATTAATCAACCTATTCTATTAAATATGGTATTAAAAATAATTAAAATTATTTCACACATAAATTGATTGAATATCAATATTAAAAAAATCGAGATAAAATTATCCCGATCTCTTCATGCTTTTTATTCTAGATTAAAAATCAAGTTCAATTTCGGCAGGTTTCGTCTGAACTAAAATGTCCCCATTATGAATTGAATACAAAATTTCTGCTCGTTGATTAAGAGCCTCATAAAAGTTCGAAGCATTTAAAATCAAAAATGATGCAGGTTTTCCCACTTCAATACCATAGTGATCTTCCACTTGTAACGTTCTAGCCCCATTTTTAGTAATAAAGCGATATGAATCCATAATTTCTTGATGACCCATAATTTGAGTAGCATGGAGTCCCAAATGCAAAACATCCATCATATTACCATTTCCCATTGGATACCACGGATCTTTAATATCATCCTCGCCGAAAGCTACATTAATATTTTCCTTATCTAATTCCTTAACACGTGTTAAACCACGTCGTTTCGGATAAGTGTCAAAACGACCACCCAGATACATGTTAATAAGGGGATTTGAAACAAAATTCAAATCCGCCATTTTTAACAACCGCATCAATTTATACATATAAGCGTCATTATAAGAGCCCATCGCAGTTGTATGAGATGCAGTTACTCGAGCTTTCAAACCCGTTTCTAATGCTAAGGTCGCCATTGTTTCCAAACTCTTAGAATCAGGATCATCAATTTCGTCAGTGTGTGCATCAATCAACAAATTATATTTTTGCGCTAATTCAAAAACAAAACGTATAGATTCAACCGAATATTCTCGATTAAATTCAAAATGTGGAATAGCACCTAATGCATCCACACCCATTTGAGCTGCTTTTTCCATCAACTCTTTTCCATGCGGAAATGATAAAATTCCTTCTTGAGGGAAAGCCACTAATTGTAACTCCATCCATGGTTTAACTTCATCTCGCACATCCAATAAAGCGCGTAAAGCTGTTAAATTTGGATCGGTCACATCAACATGAGAACGCACAAATTGCAAACCATGCGCAGCTTGTAATCTTAGTGTTTTAAGAGCACGCGCTCTAACATCCTCATAACTTAAAGTTTTCTTTCGTTCAGACCAAATTCGAATACCATCAAATAAAGTTCCCTCTTCATTCCACTCTGGATCACCCGCTGTTTGCGTTGAATCAAGATGGACATGAGGATCAACAAATGGTGGAATCGCAACTTTACCCGCTACATTTAACACCTTCTCACCAGTTTTTGGTGTGATATTTTTATCTATAGCAACGATCAAATTATCTTCAATTTGAATATCTTTTAATTCCGAACTATTTTCAATAGAAATTTGCTTAATTAACATTTTTACCCCTGCTTTCACCAACGGAAATCGTTTTCATTCGGACAATTGTACAATAAATCCAGTAATAAAACTACTAATTTATACGTTTTTATCCCCGACATTTTTAGAAAAAGCATGTACCTTGATTACATCAAGGAAAAACGCAACAATAGGAACCCCCAAAATCAATCCCCAAGGTCCCAAAATCCGTTCCATCACAATCAAAGAAATAAAGGTTACAAAGACTGGCAGTTCCGAACGTGTTGCCATTAGTTTTGGATGTAAGACATAAGCTTCAAAGGCATGAATGATTAAAATGAAGATTAAAATTTCACTGGCTAAAACCCAACCACCAGCAGAGAAGGCAACAATCGTCAAAGGAATCATGGAAATCAAAACACCTGCGACTGGGATTAGGCCTAAGACCAAAACCATACTTCCCAAGACCATTGCAGACGGCATCCCCAGAACAATAAACCCTATGACTGACAATGAAGTATTAACAAGATCAATCACAATTTGTACCCTAATAATTTGTCCCAAAATATAAACAAATTTATTGGCTAATTCATAGATATTCGTAAAAAAGCGTGGAAAATCAGATGTTTGGAAGCGACGACCAAATTTTTTGAGCGGATTTAAACTTACCGCATAAACAAAACTAAGTAAGACAGCCAAAACAGTCTCGGTAATGCCTTTCCAAAGCCCTTGTATAGTTTGCAAACTCACGTGTAATACCGACGTTAATCCACTAGTTATTTTGTCATCTAAATTGGTCTTAGCCAAATACTCATTAATTTGATTTGCAATCTTAGGTGAATGCTCATAAGCGTGAATAATCGAATGAACCAAACTCACACCTTCTTTATAAAACATTGGGGCCACAAACGAAATAATTAAAAAGAGCCCGAACAGAATTAAAATATAAAAAATTGTAACTCCAAAAATATAAGGTAATTTCGTCCATTTTTTAACCCATTGGCCTCCGGAAATTCCAATTGATGCAAAAATGATTATTAATAATATAGTTGGCATGAATGACCGAAATAGGTAAATTACTCCGATCATAAATATCAACGTTAAGTACATTTGTGTGCGGTCATTTAACCACCACCTTTTAATATCTTCCATCTATTTAACTCCCCTTATTATCGACGATACTTTTAAATCTTATTTTTATACAATACATTCAACCTGAACATTTATTATGATTAGTCTCATTTTAACTTTTTAAATTTAACTTAATAAATTAGTATTATCAACCTTTTTATCTAACTTTACCAATATTAATTTTAGTTTTCAAATTATTTAATTTTTAAATAACTTTATAAGCACCTTAACTATAACAAAAAAAGAGAGGTCTAAAACAAAGTAGTTTCAGCCCTCTCTATCAACATGTTTCAAAACTAAATATTATTCTTTAATCTAACTTTTATCGGTATTCCTAAATTTTGCTTATTTCAGCCGGAATCCCAAACATATTAATTGCTTTCAAGTAATCCTGACTAGTGATTGTTTCAGTTGAGTGCATCAAGTGAAAATCGCCAGACATATTATGAGAAAGCATATCAGAAGCTTTCACCCCATTACGCTCATAGAATTTGAAACGAGATTGACGTTGTTCCTCATTACCAGCCTGCGTCCCTATCTGTTCACTCTCCAAAATAAACCCATTTGGATATAATTCTTTCATCGCAACCAATGCTTTACTGCCAAGACCCATTCCTCTTTGTTTTGCATGAGTTGCAAAATATAGAATAAATCCTTTTTGATCAGGTAAATCAACGTGGCACAATAGGCCAACTATTTGATCCAATTCCATTAATTTTGATAAATTAATCTTCGGATTATCTTTTGATAATTGCACTAATTCATCAAAATCGATGCGTTCTGAAAGTGGGAATGCCTCTTCATAAATCGTTTGCCATACTGGCCAATCTTTTTCTTCAATCGGTACAATCCGCATTTTTATCCCCCCTTTGTTCATTCTTATTTATATACTCTATATTAAGATGAAATTCTAACAGAACGTTTCAACAGATGCAAGTTTCAATAAACCCCATTTATCAAGTATACAAGCATCCCATAACATTAACTATCTGCTTACTTTTATTCTAAAAATTTTTTCTCTCGTCCAGGTAAAATAATATTCAACCCGACAGCTAAGATTGCTGTCACCACAACTGCATTTTGAATCAAAATATTAATCATTGTAGGCATATGTTGAAACAATTGTGGATAAGCAGAAATTCCAATCCCAGATGCAATAGACAAAGCAGCAATCATCAAATTACGTTCAATTCCGAAATCCACTGCACGCATGATCGTTGTTCCTTGCACTCCAATAGTTCCAAAGAGAATCAACATCGCTCCGCCTAAAACAGGATCTGGAATAATGGTAGCTAGTGCACCAAATTTGGGTAACATTCCAATAATAATTAAAATAACAGCGGCTGAATAAATTGGCTTTTTTGAACGCACTCCTGAAAGGCGTACAACTCCAACATTTTGCGAAAATGTTGAATATGGAAAAGTATTAAATATTCCTGACAAAATAACTGCTAACCCTTCTGCCCGATAACCACGTGCCATACGTTTTTCAGTTAACTTCGTTCCCGTAATGTCAGCAATTGCAAAATACACCCCCGTTGATTCAATCATTGATGTTAATGCAATAATAATCATCGTAATAATCGCTGAAGCATCAAAAGTTGGAACTCCCATAAAGAATGGCATGGGTAAGTGAACCCAAGATGCATCGGATACAGCTTGAATCGATACTTGCCCAATTAATCCCGCATAAATCGTTCCACCGATAATTCCTAATAAGATCGCGATCGATTTCAAAAATCCACGAGTAAAGATATTTAGAATAATGGTCACAATAATTGTGACTGCAGCGATTGATAGATCAGTCATGTTTCCAAAACTTTTCGCCGCAATATCACCACCACCAATTTTAGTAACCGCCACTGGAATCAATGACAAACCAATTACCGTAATTAAAGATCCCGTGACCACAGGTGGGAAAAATTCTCTTAATTTTGCAAATAATCCTGCAATTAAGAATACGAAAATTCCCGCTGAAATAGTTGCTCCATACATGGCCCCAATCCCCAAAGTACCGCCAATGCTAATCAATGGTGAAACTGATTGAATGGCTGACCCTAAAACCACAGGCATCGCAATTCCAGTCAAGCGCGTCGATTTAAGTTGTAACAACGTTCCAATCCCTGTCATAAAAATATCAACTGAAATCAAATAGGTCATCTGCTGTGGGGTAAAATGCAGCGCGGCCCCAATTAATAATGGGACTAAAATACCGCCAGCATACATGGCTAAAACATGCTGAAGCCCAAGAATAGTTGATTGTAAAAAATTCGGCTTACTTACCTGATCCATCTCTTTAAATCTCCTCTGATGAGTGCTTGAATGTTCGTACAATCGCCGTCCATTGCAAACACTCCTATCAATTCAATACAACATAAGTTATGCCAAATTATGAATTAACAGCTTAAAAAGCGAATACAAAAACGCACCCAAACAAAAATGAATGGGCGCGCCAAAAAGCTTCATCTAGTAGTCTGCGTTTCGGTGCAGGTAGGAACTCGTTGGCCATTCTCCAACGATTATACTAAACATTCGGTATTATTCAATTGCTCTCATTATAAAAGATGAATTTATTATTAGCAAGGCTTTTCCATCATTTAGTTTAAATCTTGTTAATCATTATTGATTAGCCGTAATCGTAAATGTTTCACCCTTAACACCTAATTCATTTTCAATTCGATTTTGTAATTCTAGAATTGCTTTTGCTCCACGTTCTTTTTGTTGCTCCGTAATACCTTCAATAATTAAAATAGCATCTTGAGTATCTTCAGTTAACATGGTCCGTTGTGCATCACGCCAGTTTAACGAACGACAAATTGCTCCTTCAGAATCATAATAAATCAATTCTTCAGGTAATGCTGGTTCTGATTCATCCGCTCCAACAGGAATAAAATCTTCGCCACCTTTAGCTAATCCAAGATGCATAGGAACTTGAACTGCGTGCAAATCTTCGCCACCACATGGCACCCCATATTCTAATGAAACACTATTATAAATATCAACTAATGGATTAATTGGAGTCAATTGTTTCCCTTGATTTACACGTTTTAATAAAGCTTCAATGGACGAACGTGCCCCCTTCTTCTTTTTAAAGCTAGTAAATGCTTGTCGCCATTCTTGAATCACTTGATTATCTTTAAAGTCTTCTTCAGTTAAAAAAGATTTTGACATCTTCATCGCTTCATCTAATAATTGTTGGTTATGTTCCTCACGTTCGTCAGATGCGTGATTGTCGATTCCCTTTACTACTAAAGCAAAAATATTTGCCTCGGGGAAAATATCAAAAAATTCATTATCAATAACTAATGGTTGCATATTATTTAACTCCTTTTAAATTATATTTTAGTAGAAGATCGCGTTGCGAACTGCTACCTAAATCAAAGACATGTTCACTAAACGGGACAAAGCCTTGTCCTTCATAAAACTTTAACGCTCGTTGATTATTTTCCCAAACTCCTAGCCATACATATTTTTTACCAGCTTGACGTGCAATATTCAAAGCATGTTGCATTAAATTTTTACCCAAAGCAAGTTTATGAAAATTTTGTTTTACGTAAATTCGTTCAATTTCCATGCTATCTTCATCACTAATCTCCGACTGAGCATCGCCAAAATTCAATTTTAAATAGCCTGCTAAGTGCTCATCTAAATAAATAAAGAAAAACTGACTTTGTCCATCTTCAATTTCATACCGCAACTGATCTAACTGATATGCCGTCGCTAGATAACGTTCCATGTTTTCAGCAGAATTATATGGGCCAAACGTTTCAGCAAATGTTTCTCGACTAAGCTGTTGTAAAGATTTAACATCTGTTAAATAAACTGGTTTAATTTTTCGTTCCATTGAGCCCCCTCAATACAATCTTACTTTTCCTTTTTTTACACTTTTCCAATCTTGCACCACATTTTGTGTGACTTTATCCAATAAAACATTTATTTGCTCAACCTCATCTGGTTTTAAGCCTTGAAGGGCCACTTGAGTTGAATAATCGCTCTCACGACTCAACGTTTCATACAATATCTGCCCTTTTTTTGAACTATAAAGCCGTTGGTTTTTACGATTGATTGGATCGGTCTGTTTCACAATAATTTCTCGTTCTACTAAACGATTAATTGCACGATTAGTGGTTGTTTTATCTACACACAGCAATTCTGACAACTGCATCTGGGTAATCCCAGGATTTTCCGTAATTCGGCTCAAATATAGATATTGTCCTCGGGCTAAGTCAATTTCTTTAAATTCAATATTACTGATTGAATCTAGCGCCCGAGCAATTGTACCAATCCGTCTTAAAAATGTTTGATCCAAATGTAACCACCTCCTACTCATGCTTAATTTAATTTTACTTGATTTTAGTTGCAAATACAACCAAAAACATTAATGCCCACTTGTGACTTTAATTCCAATTATTCCAATAATCAGTAATGCGATAAAAAACCAGGTTAACGGATTAATCTGATCTTTAAATAAAAATAATCCTAACCAAAATTGATCCAACTGCCCCAATTCCAGTCCAAACAGGATATCCAATACTGAGAGGAAGATGCTTCACTGCAAGAGCTAGAAAACCAAAACTAAAAATCATCCCCATTATAGTCAGTAAACTATACCCCAAGTTTGAAAAGCCTTGGCTTAATTTCATTGTGGTCGCCCATACCACTTCAAATAATCCGCCTAAAATTAAATATACCCACGTCATATTTACATCCTCCTTTAAAATTACAAAAAAAGGGCCGGTAAACTCTTCTATGACCTAATGAGTTTACTCAGTCCCTAAACACCCGGTGGTGTCGATTAATTAATAATATAATAACATATTAATATCCATTTATTTACTTAAATAATCAATTTTTTCATCTAAAAATAATTGATATGCATTTCTTCTATCCGCAGGATTCGAATCCATATATACAATACCTCTATATTCAAAACCTATTTTTTCTAGAACATGTTGCATTCTTAAATTCTGACGATGCGTATCAATTCTAATTTCTTTAAATCCTAATTGTATTGCCTCACTAAGTAAATTACTAAATATGAAATCACTTAGATGTTGTCCAGTTTGGTCACTTTTAATAGCAATCCGATGAATTGTAGCATAATGTTGGTCAGATGTTCGCCAACCACCGTGATAAATATTTTGATAATTAGGTTCCGGTATCGTCATAAGCGTGGCTGTTCCCAAAATTTGTTGGTCAACAATCAATAAATAGGTCATTCCTTGTTCTAAGTCAGCCAATATATCCGTTTTTTGTGGATAATCCCCTTGCCATTGAGGGATTCCATCCGCAGCCAGTAATTTTTTAGCATCTTTAATTAGATAATCAATTTGATCTAAATCAGCTAAAGTGGCTTTTCTTAAATAAATCATTGCCATTTTATCTTTCTCCATCCAAATAATTTCAAAGAAGACATATTAACGTAGTTCTTACTTTATATTTATTTTTAGAATTATTTTAATCCAGCTATTTCCTAAAATAATAAAATTTTAATTATTCAATATAAACACGATTTCTCTTAATCATTTCACTAATTTTAAATATTTGTTCTGCAGTAGTTCTTGGTAGAGACAATTCAGGTAATTGATCCAAGGAAAAATAACAAACATCAGATGTTTCATAATTAGATTTAAAAGTCCCCTCATCAATAATTTTACCTTCAAAAATTAATTTATAATATTGTGTCAATTGTTTACCTAATTTGGACTGATCAGTATCAAAAACACCTTTTAAATTAATAATTTCAGCATTAACCCCCGTTTCTTCTAGTACTTCACGTTGCGCATTTTCAATGGGTGACATACCAACCTCAGCAAAGCCTCCTGGCAAGGACCACTGCTTAGTCTTGATGTCTTGAACTAATAAAACTTTTTGTTGATCGTTTTGAATAAAGACACGCACATCAATCTTTGGCGTAATATATCCCGGTTCTAGAATGATCTGTTGTTTAATTTCATCAATTGTATAATGACTTATTTGTGCTAAAAGACTGATAGAAATTTTCTCAATTTCACGCAATCGTTCCCGATCAAATGTGTCTTTTGTATAAGCTAACCCAGTTCGAGCAATTGTTAAAATGCGTCTGACTCGCTTCAATTCATCGAAATTCACCATATATGCAGCTCCTGTCGTGTTTTTTAATTATTCCATAGTAGATAATTGATTAAACAGGTATTTATTAATAGATAAAATATAACATATGATCTTTAATAAAACTGAACTATATCTTATAAAATTATATACTCAAACAAAGATATTTTTATAAATTAAAGTAAGTCATCCAAATTATACTAAAAGAATATCATCGACCTTTTCTATATTTAAAAAATGACAGTTTTAATTTCTGATGTTTAACCTTCTTAGACTACATTGAATAATAAAGAAGGAATACATAATTTTTCAGTATGACATTTAAAAATTACGATCAAGCAATTCAAGAAT
>AEKF01000015.1_pt1 | contig 59815 bp, 60 predicted proteins | sample 342668 | NCBI WGS metagenome assembly AEKF01 (sample SAMN02954267, study PRJNA50815) | food metagenome | biome: terrestrial; feature: fermented food; material: kimchi; isolation source: Jonggazip commercial cabbage kimchi | place: South Korea | collected 2009-06 | reverse complement strand
TTAGTGAGATATTTAATTTTTAAATTAGTAGTCGGCAGTATACATCAAGGTGTTATATGCCGTATAATTAAGTTAGAAAGAAAAAGAAATGAGGCTCTAAAGATGACATTGTTAGATACGTTAACTGCTGATATGAAAACGGCCATGAAAGCTAAAGACAAGGCAACTTTATCAGTTATTAGGATGCTAAAGGCATCAGTTTCGAATGAACAAATTAAACTTGGACATGATTTGAGTAATGAAGAAGAAGTCGCTGTGTTGTCTCGTGAATTGAAGCAACGAGTAGAAGAACGTGACTCATATCAAGCAGGCGATCGACCAGAATTGGCAGCTGCAATTGATGAACAAATGGATGTGGTAAAACGTTACATGCCTGCACAAATGTCTGAAGAAGAAGTAGAGGCTATTGTAAAAGAAACGGTGGCTAGTGTTGGGGCTACTCAAAAAAGTGATATGGGTAAAGTTATGGGCGCTTTGATGCCAAAGGTTAAAGGAAAAGCTGATGGTAAGTTAGTGAATGACTTAGTCCAAAAGTATCTCAATTAATTTTGATATAAATAGTGAGTTTGAACGGTTGATTGGCAAAAAGATAAGTTATTTTTCTTGGAGCATAAATGAATCATTCAAACTTTTTTATTAAATCTATAAAAATTGAGCAAACGTTAGGTGTCTTATTTAATGTGCGGTATAATATATAAGATATTGTACGTGATAATGGTTAATTATTTTGGTCGATACACAGAATGTGTGGCCTTTATAAACCAAAATTAAGATAGGATACTTATCTTGATTTCAATGCTGATCTAAATGATGTAGTATATTCACTCGACTACGGGTGCAATTATATGAGAATATAATTGATATGAAATGAAAATTATAAAAGATTCAGGAGATGAATGATAATGGATTTGGCGATTTATGATCAAACGAAGCTAGGGGTGCCTAGTGACCAAATAGATTTGGTTAAAAACGTTTTAGAATTTGCAGGTAATTATCTAGAACTACCCGTAAATACTGAGATGTCAGTAACGTTTGTCAATAATGATGAGATTCAACGAATTAATCGGGAATATCGAGATTTGGACAAACCAACGGATGTGATTTCTTTCGCATTGGAAGATGATGATGATGATTTACCAATTATTATGGATTCGGAAATGATGGCCGAATTACCTAAAAACATTGGCGATATTTTTATTTCTGTGGATAAAGTTAAAGAACAAGCTGACTTTTTAGAACATCCTTTTGAACGTGAATTAGGATTCTTATCTGTTCATGGCTTCCTGCATTTAAATAATTATGATCATATGCGTAGTGCTGAGGATGAAAAAATAATGTTTCGTTTGCAACGGGAGATTTTAGATGACTTTGGACTCAAACGATAATAAAAAAATCAAGCCAATAACACCCCTTGATGAGCAACAAGTGACCAAGAATTCTCATTTCTTGCAATCTTTTGGACATGCTGTGGAAGGAATTGGACAACTATTAGTACGTGAAAGAAATATGCGATTTCATTTTTTTGCGTCAGTTATAGTGATTTATTTAGGATTTCATCTTCGAATCGGGCGTCAAGACTGGCTCTGGACAGCTATGGCTATTTTTGCCGTAGTGATGTCAGAGTTCGTTAATACAATGATTGAGACTATGGTTGATTTGATCGTTGGGTATGAATATCATCCTTTGGCTAAAATTGCTAAAGATGTTGCAGCAGGGGCTGTTGTGTTTGCTGTGATGTTTGCAATGGCCGTTGGTGTTATTGTTTTTTATCCTTACGTGCTTCCAATTATTGAACAATTATTAAATTTAAAATTTTAAAATAAAATTTAGTTTTTATAATAACTAACTTACGTATAACTAATGACAATGAAAAGTTGTCACTAACAGTGAAAAAAAGAGGAAAATAATGAGCGAGCAAGAATTTAAGTCAGGCTTTATTGCCTTAGTTGGACGTCCTAATGTTGGAAAGTCTACTTTATTGAATCAAATGATTGGTGAAAAAATCGCCATTATGTCACCAAAAGCACAAACAACACGTAACAAAATTCAAGGGATTTATACTACGACGCAAGGACAAATTGTTTTCTTGGATACGCCTGGTATTCACAAACCTCAAAATTCATTGGGTGACTATATGGTTAAAACGGCTATGTCAGCAATTCGTGAATCTGATATGGTATGGTTTTTAGTTGATGCTGAAACACCACGAGGCCGCGGAGATGATTTCATTATTAACCGCTTAAAAGAAACGAAGACGCCAGTTTACTTAATCATAAATAAAATTGATTTGGTGAAGCCTGAAGCTCTGCTAACTATGATTGCAGATTATCAATCTCAAATGGACTTTGCAGAAATATTCCCTATTTCAGCTCGTAATGGAGATGGCGTGCAAAGCTTGTTAGATTTTGCAATGCCAAAGATGGAAGTAGGACCACAATACTATCCAGCTGATCAAATTACAGATCACCCTGAACGCTTTATTATGGCCGAATTAATTCGGGAAAAGGTTCTTCAACTAACACGCCAAGAGGTACCGCATTCAGTAGCAGTCGTTATTGATAAAATTGAACGTAAAGATGAAAAGCATTTGCATATTCAAGCTACAATTATCGTTGAGCGTCCGACTCAAAAGAATATTGTCATTGGAAAACAAGGTGCGATGATTAAAGAAATCGGAATTCGAGCTCGGCGGGATATTGAACGTTTATTGGGGGACAAAGTCTTCTTAGAGACCTGGGTAAAGGTAGAAGAACGTTGGCGTGACAAGCCTCAAGCGCTTCAATCATATGGTTATAAAGAGGATTCTGATATCTAATTAAAATGATTTTTTGAGGGGGCTAACATGGTTGAGACCCGATTAAGTACTTTTCATGGGATTGTCATGTATCAGCGGGAACATAAAGAACGAGATCTACTGGTAAAAATACTCACCCGTGAATTTGGTAAAAAAATGTTTTTTGTCAAAAATGGTAAATCTAAAAAAAATCGCTTAACAGCTGAGCTTCAGCCCTTAATGCAGGCGACTTATGAAGGAACAATTAATTATAGCGGTTTGAGTTTCATTGATGATGTTAAGGCCACTCGTTTGGCGCGAATATTTATGAATGATATTGAATTAAATGCCTATGGAACATACATTCTAGGTCTTATTGATTCGGCATTTGTTGATAATAAAAATCTAGTTAAGTGGTTTGACTTGGCACAGTTGGGGTTGGAGAAGCTTGAACAGGGATTTGAACCTCAAGGAATCGCTAATTATTTTGAATTGGCTTTATTACCTTCATTTGGATTAGAGATGACCTGGAATAAATGTGTAATTTGCGGGCGTAGCGATTTACCTTTAGACTTTTCAGACCAGTATAGTGGAGTTCTATGTCAGAATCATTTTAAAGCTGATGAACAACGATGGCATATCGATCCAAGAGCGATGCTAATTTTATCTAAATTATCACAAACACCACTAAATCAGCTAGGATCTTTAAAATTAAAAGCCGAAACTAAGCAAGAAATGGCACGTTTAATGAATCATATTTATGATGATCAGGTTGGTGTCCATTTAAAAAGTAAATCTTTTATTCAACAATTAGAAAATTGGCAAGGTCGCTTACAAACACGGCAAGTACCACCATTAGAAAAAGGAATATAAAAACATGACTAATCATATTGTTTTATTTGAGCCTTTAATGCCTGCTAACACAGGTAATATTGCACGGACGGCTACAGGAACTAATACAAAGTTACATCTAATTGAACCTTTGGGGTTTCAATTAGATGACAAGCATTTAAAAAGAGCCGGCTTGGATTATTGGGATACTGTTGATATTACAATTCACCCAGATCTACCTAGTTTTATGGAAAGTTTAAAGGATAATGATGAATTGTTTTTAATTTCAAAATTTGCGGAGCGAAGCTATCATGAGGTCGATTATACTCAGCCAGAACGTGATTATTACTTCATGTTTGGTAAAGAAACGACCGGATTACCGGAAGAATTTATGCGTAAACATTCTGATTTGGCTTTACGTATTCCTCAAAATGATCAACATATTCGTGCTTTGAACTTATCAAACACAGCTGCAATTGTGATTTATGAAGCGTTACGTCAACAAAGTTTTCCTGATTTGGACTTAGTGCACACTTATGAACATGATAAATTAAAGTAGGCAGCAGTGAGGCTGGGGCAAATAATTGTCCTAGCCTCTTTAAAAACGTGCTTCAAAACTTAATATGGTTAGTATTAATGATATTTTCAATGTCTTCCTTGCAAACCAAGGTATGGAAATTTTATTAAAATAACAATTTTTACTACACTCTTTTTTATTTATTCGGAGGATCAAGATGGACGGAATTATTGCAGTTAATAAGCCAAGTGGTATGACTTCACATGATGTAGTTTTTAGATTACGTAAAATTTTACAGATGAAAAAGATCGGTCATGCTGGTACCTTGGATCCTTCAGTTGATGGTGTTTTACCAGTTGCATTGGGACGGGCGACTAAAACGATCGAATTTTTACAAAATAGCGGTAAAGTTTATACGGGTGAAATAATTTTCGGATTTTCAACAGAAACGGAAGATTTAGATGGCGAAGTAGTGGAGAGAAAGCCTCTATCTAACCCCTTTGATACGGCGACAATTACTACAGCCATGGAGCAAATGACTGGTGAAATCACCCAGATTCCGCCAATGTATTCAGCGGTCAAAGTGAATGGTCGACGATTATATCAATATGCGCGGGCTGGTGAGACAGTTGAACGACCAGAGCGTCAAGTTATGATATACGACTTTGAGATGACAAATGATCCATCTTTTGATTTAAGTGCTGGGACGCAAACTTTTACATTCACCGCTCGTGTTTCAAAAGGGACATATATTCGAACTTTGGCTGTTGATTTAGGTAAACATTTAGGTGTACCAGCAGTTATGAGCCGTTTGACTCGGGTAGAGGCAGGTGGCTTTAAATTAGAACAGGCTCACTCTTTAGAAGAAATCGCAGCTCAACCAGTGGAAAAAATTATGGAAATAATTTATCCACTTGATTATGCTTTAAATGAATTACCGCATGTTGAATTAACGCATGCCCAATGGGTTGAGGTTAAGGATGGAAAAGGCCTCTCGGCAGAAGAAATGCCATATCAAAGTGATCAATTAGTATATGTCTACGATGGAGAGGTTAAGTCGGTCGTTGCTTGGAACCAAGATAAAAATCAATATCGGCCGTATCGGACTTTTAAGATTCATTAAATTGACGAGAAAGGTTATAAAGAGGTACTAAACGTATGCAAGTTATTAAATTACATCATCCTTATCAAATGGAACAAATTTTATTAGAACCAGTCGTTTTAGCGATGGGATTTTTTGACGGTGTCCACATTGGACATCAAGCAGTAATTAAAAAAGCTGCTCAAAAAGCACGTCAAGAAAATGTAAAGTTAGCGGTGTTAACGTATAATCAACATGCTTCGGTGGTTTTTAGTAAGCAACCACAACCCTTTAAATACCTTACACCAACGCCACAAAAATTAAATATGTTTGCTGACTTAGGTGTTGAGATTGTCTACTTAATAGAATTCACATCAGCTTTAGCTCGACTTTCACCAGTAAAATTTGTTCAACAATATATGGTGGACTTACATGCGGTGGCTGTTGTTGCTGGTTTCGATCATACTTTTGGCCCAGCTAAAACTGCTAATATGCAAACTTTGCCACAATTAGCGCAGAATAGGTTTGAAGTCATTGAGGTTCAGCCAGTTTTAGTTAAAGGAGTTGAAGCTGCTTCCACAGAAATTCGTGCTCTGTTAGATGCGGGTCAGGTAGACTTATTACCACCCATTTTAAATCGACTTTATACGACAACTGGACTAGTGGTGCATGGAGATGCTCGTGGGCGTGAGATGGGCTTTCCAACTTTAAACTTAGTGACACCTAGTGATGAAAGATTACCTAAAGATGGAGTCTATATTGTTGAAGTCCAAGTAAATGACAAATGGTACGATGGTATGGCACAAATCGGGTATAATGTTACCTTTGGTCATGGAAGAGCACAGACATTGGAAATCAATCTTTTTGATTTTAAAGATCTAGTTTATGGAGAACACGTGACCGTTCGCTGGCATCGTTATCTTCGAGCTGAAGTTGAGTTTTCTGGCATGGATGCTTTAATTGAACAATTGAACCAAGATCGGCAACAAAGTGAAGATTATTTAAATAATAAATAAAATATTTGAACTAAGAATTAATAAAAAGCTAATAGATAAAGGAGGTGTCTCATGGCATTTGATGGATTATTCACACATGCAATGGTACATGAATTAAATACAACCTTGGCTGGTGGAAGAATTACTAAAATTCATCAACCGTACCCAAATGAAATTTTTTTAGTGGTCAGAAATGATCGTAAAAATTATCCGGTTCTATTGAGTGCTCATCCTAGTTTTGCTCGAGCCCAAATTTCACAAATTAAATATACTAATCCGCAAACAGCGCCTAATTTTGTTATGATGCTTCGAAAACATCTTGAAGGGGCACAGTTATTAGGAGTTGAACAAATTGAAAATGATCGGATTATTAAATTATCTACGACCGGTCGAAATGAATTGGGTGACGAGGAAAAAACTTCATTATATCTTGAAATGATGGGACGCCATTCTAATTTGTTTTTGGTAGATGAAGCAGAACAAAAGATTATTGATTTAATTAAACATGTTTCACCAGATCAAAATCGGGTACGTTCACTTATTCCTGGTGGACGTTATATCATGCCGCCCAAGCAAGATGTTTTAAATCCTTTTGAATCACTACAAGGATTAGCAAAATTAGTGTTAGATATCCCTGAAATTCCGGAATTAGCTAACGCGCTACAACAGCATTTTCAAGGAATGGCTAAGGATTCAGCTTTAGAGTTTGCGACTGTTTTACATAATCCTGGAGATACTTTGGCAAATGCACAAACTTGGCTAAACCAATTTAATACTCCTAAACCACAAATTATTGAACAAGAGCGTGGTATTAAATTTGCACCGTTTGACTGGCAAACTTTGCCAGGAGATGCTACAAATTATGCAACATTGTCTGAAATGCTGGATCAATATTTTTCTGAGAAGTCTGAACGTGATCGGGTAAATCAGCAGGCTAATGTGGTTCTTCGTGTAATTAAAAATGAGTTAAAGAAAAATAAAAATAAGGTCAAAAAATTCCAACAAGAATTAGTTAAGGCTAGTCAAGCCGATGAATATAAGGTTAAGGGAGAACTCTTAACTACCTACATGCATGAAGTTGAACGTGGGATGACAACGATTGATTTACCAAACTACTATGATGATAATCAACCATTAACGATTGAACTATCTAATCAAATTAGTCCTTCACGAAATGCACAAAAATATTTTACACGGTACAATAAATTAAAAGTTTCTGTTAAGTATATTGATGAACAGATGCGTTTGGCTAATCTAGAAATTGACTATTTTGAAAATTTACAGGCACAGGTTAACCTTGCTGCACCTAAAGATATAGAAGAAATTAAGCAAGAGTTGATCCAAGAAGGATATTTGCGAATTCAAACCAAGAAAAAGCAAAAGCCAAAAGTTAGTGCACCCGAAAAATTCTATGCAACCGATGGAACATTAATCGAAGTTGGTAAAAACAATTTGCAAAATGAACGTTTATCAATGAAGACAGCTGCACGGAATGATATTTGGCTACATACAAAAGATATTCCTGGATCTCACGTAGTTATTCACTCTAATGATCCAAGCGATGAAACTTTACAAGAAGGAGCAATGTTAGCGGCTTACTTTTCTAAAGCCCGTGATTCTTCTAACGTTCCAGTAGATTATTTGCCGATTCGTCGTTTACGTAAACCAAATGGCTCTAAGCCTGGTTTCGTTATTTTTGAAGGACAACAAACTTTGACAATTACACCACAACGTTCCAAAGTAGAAGCATTAAGAAAGAATCACGAATAGTAAATCTAAGTAAAAAAGTATGATATAAATTTATAAGGCAAATTATAATTAGACTATTCATTATTAAGAAGCAGCGATAATTCTGCGTTTAACTTGAAAAGATAAACTTTTTTCGATACCATAGTTAAAGCGATTGAATTGATACTTTAAATATAAAGGTGAAAATAATGCTTGATGAAGCGAAACAATATACGGTGCGAGCAAAGGGAATAACCAAAAACTTTCAATTATTTTCAACTCAATCCGAAAAATTAAAATCAATATTTAAAGGAAACACCGATGGAGCTAATTTTTGGGCTTTGAGAGGTTTAACTTTTGATATTGAACCTGGTGATGTTGTTGGAATTGTAGGAACAAATGGTTCTGGTAAGTCTACTTTATTAAACGTATTAAGCGGTGTTATTCCACAAACTTCAGGTACCTTAGAAATCAATGGATCCATTGGGGTCGTGGCAATTAATGAAGGCTTAAATTGGGATTTAACTGGACGTGAAAATATTCGGTTGAAGCAGTTAATGATGGGGATGAATAATCACCAAATTGATTTGGCAATGCCTGATATAATTGAATTTTCTGAATTAGGAGAATTTATAGATCAACCAGTTAAAGACTATTCTTCTGGAATGCGATCAAAGTTAGGATTTTCGATCGTAACGCATAATGACCCTGATATTTTAGTTGTGGATGAGGCCTTATCAGTTGGGGATCAAAACTTTTCAAAAAAGGCACTTACTAAAATTCGTGAATTTATTGCGGATGGTAAAACGATTTTCTTCGTTTCCCATGATCTAGAGCAAGTTCGTGAATTTACGAATAAAGTAATGTGGATTCAATATGGTCAAATGCTTGATTTTGGTCCAACAAAAAAAGTTGCTGACGAATACCAAGCATTTACTCAAAAATTAGACCATATGGGTGAAGATGAACGGACATCGTTTGTTAATCATGAAAAACAACAACAACAATTATTTACGCTTGAACAATTAAAAGATAAATACATTCAGTCTGGCATGTCAGAAGATGAGATGTATCAAATAACTAAATTACGTAGTTTTGAGGGATTTAGTCGTTTTAGTTTATGGTTCACAATTGTCTTAATCGTAGTACTGGTAGTGCTAGTGATTTGGTTTGGATATGGTAGGTAAATTAGATGTGGATTATTATTAAATCAATGTTTCAACTTATGATGGAACAAATTAAAAATATTGGATTAACTGTCCGACTAGCCATTTATGATACGCGTGCCAATAACGCTCATAAGTATTTAGGTAGTTTATGGGAAATTTTGGATCCGTTATTTCAAGTTTTAACGTATGCGGTAATTTTCGGTGGTGGATTTCAAACTCGAGCACCACAAGACGGAATGCCATATTTCACTTGGATGGCGGTTGGATTTTCAGCATGGTATTTAGTCAATCAAGGTTTTTCTGATACAATTCGTTCAATTCAAACTCAGTTGTATATGGTAAAAAATGTTAAATTTCCAGTCGTCATATTACCAATGATTCGAGTGGTTCAGGTTATTCCTGCGGTTCTATCAATTTCTGGGATTGCGATGATTGCGATGATTGTTACTGGACATTTCCATCCAAGTATTTATTGGTTCCAGATTATTTATTACTTATTTGCAGCTTTTGTTATGTTATTCTTTTTGGGAATTTTTAATGCGACGATTAATATTTTGATTCCAGATTATGACTTAGCAATTCGTCAAGTATTGCGGTTACTTTTCTTTGTTTCAGGAATTCTATCGGAGCCAGTACAAGGTAATGGGTTTAATAATTTTATTTACTTTATTTCACGAGTAAATCCTTTTTATTATATCGTGAATGGTTGGCGAGCAACCTTTTTGAATAATCAGTGGTTCTGGGATTCACCAACAATGATGGCTATTTTCTGGTTAGAAATTGCATTTTTTGCAGTGATCGGAACTCACTTATATTTGAAATTTAAAGATCAATTAATTGATTTTGTATAATTTATAATTAAATTTGGAGATTAAAATGACAAACAAGAAGGTCACGGCAGCCATTGTTACGTATAATCGGTTGGCATTGTTGAAAGAATCATTGCAAGCGGTTTTAGATCAAACAGATTATCTTAGTCATGTGATTGTGGTTAATAATAAATCAAATGATGGAACGGCAGAATATTTAGCTACGATTGAAGACCCCCGAGTGGTGGTATACAATTCACCAGACAATCTAGGTGGAGCTGGCGGATTTAATAAAGCGGTTCGTTTATTTGCCGAGGAATTAGATGATAATTATGTATGGTTAATGGACGATGATACGATTGTTGAGCCAGATGCTTTAAAGTATTTAGTTGAGTTCATGGAAGAAAATGAAAATGTTGGTTTTGTTAATTCCGTAGTACGTTGGGGTTCTCGAAATGGAAACCCATCATGGATGAATGTTCCTGCTCCCCGTGGATTCACTTGGCAAAGTCATTTAAATGTTGAAAATAATGGAATAGAAGTTGTTAATTCAACTTTTGTTTCGGTCATGTTTTCCCGTGATATGGTTGCCATGGTTGGATTACCACAAAAAGAGTACTTTATTTGGGGCGATGATATGGAATATACCAATCGAATTGCAGACGTGAACCGTGGATATACAGTTTTGAATTCTATTGTCGTGCATAAGTCAAAAGAAAATTCGATGCCTGGTGATGTTATTCGTGAAAAAGATGAAAGCCGTCTTTGGCGATATGGCTATGAATTTAGAAACCGTATTTTAACTGGCCGGCGAATTAACAAACGTGATGCAAAAAATCTTGCTAAAGGGGCGTTTAGATACGAGCTGCCTCGGGTATTGTTGAAGCGAAATGTTAAATTTAGGATTAAAAAAGCTAAGATGATCATTGGTGGTGTTTTCCGTGGACTAAGTTTTAATCCGCAAATTGAATATGCCAATATTCCGCGTAAACAAAAACGTTCAATCAATGCCATTCTTCGGGCTTATCAATTGGCAAATCCGGAGGAACGAGTGACTTTAGATCGCGAAATTGAAATTATTAAAAGTATTCAATTAGATGATTTGAAGGGAATTACTAATAAGGCAGATAAGTTTATCGCAAATTATGAACGTGAACAAGCAAAAGCACAACAAGATTCAAAATAAGAGACTTTTTGCTAATTGTTAGTTTTTAGCTAATCTGAATTTATTATTAAAAAGGCTGTGGATTTAGTTCCGCAGCTTTTTTAATAATAAATTCATGAAAACGCTTGCAATATTAAATCGTTTTAATTATAATAAATCATGTACTTAATTTACTTATGTATTTATATGTAAAACTCTTACATGCAAAACGCTTGCATTGTTAAAAAGATTTACATATAATGGTTAATAATTAATATAAAATAATGCGATTTTTTCATATTGGAGGATTGAGCGAATGGATTATTTAATTGGTGTTGATATGGGTACGACCTCAACTAAGGCCGTACTATTTGATAAGGCAGGACATGTTATTACTTCTGCAAACAAAGGATATAACCTTTATCGGGATGCACCAGATATGGCGGAAGAAGATTTAGATGAAATTTTTGAAGCCTTCTCAGATGCAATTAGAGAAGTGGTGCGGTTTGATCGGGATGCAAACATTTTAGCCGTTTCATTCTCATCAGCGATGCATTCATTGATTGCCTTTGACGGTGATTGGAACCCATTAACGCGAGTGATCACTTGGGCTGACACACGAGCTGTTAAGTATACTGAAGAGCTAAAGGCAAATGGACTAGGAGCTGAAATTTATGCTCATACTGGAACTCCCATTCATCCAATGGCACCTTTGTCAAAGTTACTTTGGTTGAAAAATGAACATGCAGATATCTATAATAAAGCAGAACATTATTTGGGAATTAAAGAATATATTTTCCATCGTTTGTTCGGAGCCAATAAGATGGACATTTCAATTGCATCAGGAACTGGGATGTTTAACATTTTCGATTTAGATTGGGATAAACAAGCTCTTGAAGTTACTGGTGTAAGTCGTGAACAAATGCCAACTCCAGTTGATCCATATACAATGGAAACTGAAATGCTAGAAGAATATTCAGCTTTGTTGGGATTGCCAAAGGATACACCATTTGTTTATGGAGCTGGAGATGGTCCATTATCAAACTTGGGAGTTAATGCTGTTCAACCAGGTGTTGCCGCAGTTACAATTGGAACTTCTGGGGCCATTCGGGTCGTGACAGATGCACCAAAGATTGATCCAAAGGGGCGTACCTTTACTTATGCTTTGGATAAAGATCACTGGGTTGTTGGTGGTCCGGTTAATAATGGTGGAGATGTATTCCGATGGGTCCGGAACAATTTGTTTGATTCAGAGAAGTCAACCGCATCATTGTTGAATATGGATTCATATGATTTGATTACTGAGATTGCAAGTCAAGTACCAGCTGGAGCCAATGGATTGTTGTTCCACCCATATCTAGGTGGTGAACGTGCCCCAATTTGGGATGCTAATGCTCGTGGATCATTCTTCGGACTGACTCACAGTCATACACGTGCCCACATGGCTCGTTCAGTCCTTGAAGGAATTATTTTTAATATTTATATGGTTGAACTAGCTTTGGAAGAAGTTGTTGGTGATTTGAAGTCAATTCAAGCGACTGGTGGATTTGTTCGTTCAGCGCTTTGGCGTCAAATGTTAGCAGACATCTTTGAACAGTCTGTAACTGTTCCTGAGGCCTTTGAATCTGGGGCATTAGCTGCAACTGTTATGGCACAAAAAGCCTTGGGACTTGTTGATTCTTTGGAGGTTATTGGAGATATGGTTGGAGAAGCCAACACATATGAGCCAAATCCAGAAAATTATACTGTTTATCGTGAACTTGCTCCAATCTTTATTCGTTTAAGCCGTCAACTACAGACGGAATACAAGAATATTGCGGACTTCCAACGTTCACACACGAAATAGCTAACCAAATTTATTATGCGGTGAAAAAAATTAGGAGTGTTTTGTTATGTTTAATCTTGCTGCTGGGGCTGCACCTAGCTTTTATTCATGGATGGTTAATGGGGTCAATGTTTGGCCTTTCTTGATTCTAATCCTTGGAATTGCCTTATTATTAGTATTTATTTTGAAGCTAAAAGTTAACACTTTTGTTTCTTTGATTATTATTTCAATCTTGGTTGCTCTTGGACTTGGAATGGGTCCTGCTTCGATTGCCGACGCCTTAAAGTCGGGAATTGGTGGTACGATGGGAGAACTGGTCGTGGTCTTTGGATTCGGTTCAATGATTGGTCGATTGGTTGCTGATTCAGGTGGATCATACCGAATTGCGTCAACGTTAATTACTTTATTTGGTAAGAAACGATTGCAATGGGCTGTGGCTATCGCTTCATTCATTATTGGAATTTCTCTTTTGTTTGAAGTTGGACTTGTAGTTTTGATTCCTATTGTCTTCTCAATTGCCTTGGAAGTTAATGTTCCATTGCTCTACCTTGGAATTCCAATGGCTGCTGCTTTGTCAGCTGCACAAGGATACTTGCCTCCACAACCGTCACCAACAGCTGTTACGAACATCTTGGGTGCTAACATCGGTGTGGTCTTGATGTACGGAGTGATTGTTGCCTTAGTTGCATTAATCATAGCTGGTCCAATCTTTACTCGCTTTGCTCAAAAAATAGAACCAAGTGCCTTTAAAGTTACTAAGAAATTAGATGCTTTGGGTGAAGTTAAGAAATTTGATTTGAAGGATACACCAAGCTTTGCGATGGCCATTGTTACTTCATTGATGCCTGTTTTCTTCATGTTGATTGCTACTGCTTACACGATGATTAAAAATGGTGGAAAGCAAGTTTATGCTGGATCTATTGGTGATACCGCATGGAAGGCAATGACACATGCCGCTCAGAATGGTTACTTGCACAATCCATCAACTTTTGATCAAATTATGGCGATGTTGGGTAACCCAATGATCGCAATGGTTATTGCGATGGCCTTTGCCATCTGGTCAATGGGACCTAAGCAAGGTCGTACGATGACCGAAGTTGGAAAGACAATGTCTGATGCATTGAGTTCAATCGCTAACTTATTGATGGTTATCGGTGGTGGTGCAGCCTTTAAAGGTATTTTGACTTCAGGTGGGATTTCTGATGCCATTGCTCAAGCCTTCCAACACACATCATTGTCACCAATCATCTTTGCATGGTTGATCGCCTTGATTATTCGTGTGTCAGTTGGTTCAGCTACAGTTGCTGGATTGACTGCTGCTGGAATTGTTGCTCCATTAGTTGCCGGACAAACTGCTGTTAATCCAGCATTCGTTGTTCTTGCTATCGGTGCCGGTTCAATTGGTTTGTCCCACGTGAACGACGCTGGATTCTGGATGTTTAAAGAATTCTTTGATTTGACGGTTACACAAACTTTGAAAATTTGGACCGTTTTGGAAACCATTCTTTCAATCGTTGGTTTGATTGTTATCTTAATCTTAAGCGCAATCTTCTAAAAATTAATTGTAAGTTTAAAAGCTCCTTTTGACGAAGGGGCTTTTATGTTAAAATCTAATAAATACTTGCTACTACAGCAACGATAGGAGTATTCATTTAATACTATGCCATTTTTATATCTACATATTAATGTTTTCGCAGATATTGTGGTTTTATTGAACACAATTGCAGCTATTGCCATTGTATTTCGAGGTGAACGAGAAGTTTCCTCGATGTGGGCTTGGCTAATGGTTTTAATTACTTTGCCAGGAATTGGACTAATAATTTATATGTTCTTGGGACGTAATCTAAATAGTAAGAAAATCTTCAGTCTACAAACCCAAAAAGTATTAGGGATTGATAAGATTGTCAAAAATCAAAAAAAGTTGGCGCATGAAATTGATACCGCTGAACATTTGGAAGAAGAAGGTAGTTTTGTACGCTTGTTTTTACAAAATGATGCGGCTCTTTTAACTTTTCAAAATTCAGTGCATATTTTTACAGATGGTCATGATAAATTTGATCAATTGTTTGCAGATATTAAAAAAGCGAAACATCATATTAATCTTGAATATTTTACAATTTATGATGATGAAATTGGTAATCAATTGGTGGATTTGTTAACTCAACGTGCACAAGCAGGGGTCCGAGTTCGAGTGTTATTTGATCAATGGGGTTCAAAAGGACGGCATGATAAAATGTGGCGTCGTCTTCGTGATGCGGGGGGACAAGTTGTTCCGTTTTTATCACCACGTTATGTGGCGATTACTTTTCGAATTAATTTCCGAGATCACCGTAAAATAGCGGTAATTGATGGCAGCATCGGTTACATTGGGGGATTTAACGTCGGTGATCAGTATTTGGGGCGCTTTAAAAAATTTGGTCATTGGCGGGACACGCATGTTCGAATTGAAGGGGACGCAGTTTTGGCCATTCAATCTCGTTTCTTTACTGATTGGAATGCGACAACTAAGAAACAACAATTAAATTTTTCAGATGACTATTTTCCAAGTCAACAAGCATCTAATAATCGAACAACCGCTATTCAAATTGTTTCATCCGGACCAGATGATACGAAAAAACAAATCCAAACTGGTTACTTAAAGATGTTTGCATCAGCTACGGAAAGTATTTATATTCAAACCCCATATTTTATTCCTGATCAAGCTGTTTTAGAGGTTTTAAGAATGGCCGTTTTATCAGGTGTTAAAGTTAAAATTATGATCCCAGCATTTCCTGATCACCCATTTGTTTATCGGGCAACTGAGTGGTATGTAAAACAACTTATACAGGTAGGAGCTGAAATTTATCGTTATGATAAAGGATTTATGCATGCTAAGACTGTGACTATTGACGGCCGCATAAGCTCCATTGGATCTGCTAATATGGATATTCGTTCGTTTATTTTGAACTTTGAAGCTAATGCCTTTATGTATGATCGAAATTTAGCAAAACAGCTTGAAAATATTTACCATGCTGATATCTTAGAATCAACCAAATTAGATTTGGCTTACTTTGAGCATCAATCTGTTTGGAAAAAAGCGCTCCAACGGATGTCACGCTTATTGGGACCAATTTTATAAAAACATTTTTTGAATTGGAATTAATTCAGCATGGATTAAGAAAGAAGGCAAAATGACGGATCAAATAAAATTGACTGATGGGGTTCACCTACAGGTTGAAACAACGAAGCAGTTTACAACAACACAAATTAGTATAAATTTTGCAACGCCCAAATTAAACGCGGATTTAGCTGGGCGTTTTTTAACTTCAAATTTTTTAGAAACAGTTTCTAAAAAATACCCTAGTCAACAAAAATTTGCTCAAATCTTAAATCAATTATATGGGGCAAGTTTTAGTGTAGAAGTTAGTAATATTGGAGGAGTTCATAATTTTTGTGTAAATTTGGAAATTGTAGATCCTAAACTACTGAATAGTAGTGAAGATCTTCTAACAGAAGCCTTTAAATTTTTACAAACGGTAATGTTTGAGCCATTAGGTGATGATATAACAGGTTTTGATCCTACGATTTTTATGCGACAAAAGGAAATTGCTTTAGATGAAATTGAAGGACTTAATGAAGATCGAGAATATCAAATTGTTCGTACAACAATTGAAGATAGTTTTGTTGACCATAAATTAGGTTTAGCTGCCTATGGAAATCAAGCATTAGTCCAAAATGTTACAGAAATGTCAGCGTGGGCAACCTATCAAAAATTATTACAAACAGATCAAATTGACATTGTGGTAGTGGGGGGAGTTACTGCTGATCAAATAAAGCAATTGATTCAAAAATATTTGCCTTTTAATGCCCGTAAAGTTAGTTTACCAGTTAAGCAAACTCCAGTTTTTGTAGAACCCCAAATTAAAGAAATTTATGAACCCGTACAACAGGCACAGATTGTATTAAGCTGGAAATTATCATTAGATTGGTCTGAACGTTTTACAGGCTATGTTTTAAATTCATTACTTGGTGGAACTGGAATTTCACGTTTGTTTTTAAATGTGCGTGAACAGGCCGGATTAGCCTATACAGTTTATTCTGATTTCAATTTCTATACTGATTTAATGTTTGTAGTGGCAGGTGTTAAGGTTGATCAAGTTGAATCAGCACAATCAATGATCTTAGGGGAAGTTAAACGTCTTAAAAAAGAACTTATTACCGATACAGAGTTACAACAAGTAAAACAATTAATGTTGAATGAGTATCGGTTAGGTCAAGATCAAATCAGAACGCGGACTGAACGTGGCTTGAGTCAAGCAATCACACACAAAAGATTAACCTCAGATGAATGGCAAGCTCAAATAGAACAGGTAACCAAAGAAGATATTCAAAGAGCAGCACTTCGTTTAAACTTACAGATACAAATGATTTTACGTCGAAAGGAGGGATGAAATGAACCGACAAATTCCAAAAGGACAACATTATAAACTTGAAAATGGACTACGTGTTCATTTGATTCAACGGCCGGAATTTCATCAAATTGTGAGCTTATTAACGGTTGATTACGGAGCACGTGATTTATATGTTAATCAAATTGATGAAAAATTAAATGTTGGAACACCTAAATTAGGGATTGCTCATTTTTTGGAGCATCAATTATTTAAGCAACCTGGGTATGATGCCATGGTTAAAATTAATCAGGCAGGCGATACGGTGAATGCATATACTTCTCCCACCCGAACTAGTTATTTTACTGTCTCATTAGCTGAACGATATCAAAGTCTTGAAGAATTGTTGACCTTTACTCAGGAACCATACTTTGATCAAACTGCGGTAACCCGAGAAGCTAATATTATTAGCCAAGAAATAGATATGTATCAGGATGATCCTGCCTCACAACTTTATCAATCCATTCTGGGGCAGCTTTATCCCAATGATCCTCTTTCTTTTGATATTGCTGGTACAGTTGAGAGTGTTCATGAAATTACGCCATCAGATTTAGAATCAGCTTATGCCGTAGCTTATCGACCTGATCAAATGGATTTAGTAGTCGTAGGTGCCTTTGATTTTTTAACCGTTCAGAATTTGATTGAAAATTCTCCGGCCGGAAAACGTCCATCTGCCCAAAGAATATCAAAACTATCAGAGCAAATGTTATCGAATGTTACACAGGTTAAAGAAGATACGTTATATCTTGAGGCAGATATTCATCGTAATCGGATTGCAGTAGGTCAAAGAATTATCTTACCCCAGGCTACAGGAAGAGCTGGTTTGAAAAATGGTGTGGCGCTAGATTTAGCCTTAGACTTAGTTTTCAGTGAAAATTCCCCTAATTATCGAACATGGTATGATATGGGCTTGATTGATGATAATTTTAGTGTGGAATTAACTTGGGAAAGAAATTTATCTTATCTAGTATTGCTAGGTGAAACACCGGAACCAGAAGAATTAATCGCAGTACTAAAACAAGAATTACAATCTCTTCCGGAACGGTTAGCTGAGTTATCTATAGAATTTGAACAAATTAAACGTGGGGCTATTGGTCGCTTGATTAATAAGTTTAATTCGCTTGAAGAGTGGGCTACTCAATTTGAAGGGACCACCTTTGACGCAGCCTTTTTGCCAGATGAGTTAGACTTGCTGCAAAGTTTAACGTTTGAAGAAATGCAAACGATTACGCAACAAACTAAAACAAGTGAAATAGCGAGCGTAATTATCCAACCGGAATGATAAAATTATGGTAAAATAATCATATAAATATATGTAGTAAAGGGATTAAGTGATATGGCAGACATGGGACAAAAGGGAATTGGTGAGGAACTTCAAGCTGCCCGCATTGATAAAGGGCTAACCTTAGATGATGTACAAGCACAGACGAAGATTCAAAAACGTTATTTACAAGCGATTGAAAATAATCAATTTGATCAATTGCCAGGCAAATTTTACGAGCGCGCTTTTACGCGTCAATATGCAGCAGCAGTTGGAATTGATGCTGATGATTTATTAGAACGATATGATTTAGTAGCGCCAGCTGAAAATCCAAATATGGAACAAGTTCGAGTAGATGAAGATAATGTTACTCGAGTTGGGATGCGTAGCGAAGAAAATTTACAAAAGAAACAATTGGTAAATGCTATGCCTAAAATAATCATGGGTGTTGTTGCTTTGGCGGTTGTGATCGTGGTTTGGGCGTTAGTTGCAAACTTTGCAGGTCATTCGAAATCTTCAACAGAAGATTCACATGTTTCTATCAGTAGCTCTTCTGTAGCAAATAGTTCATCAAAACAATCTTCAGATTCATCAAATGAAAAGTCTTCATCTTCTGAAGATAAGAAAAAGTCCGAAGATAAAAAGAAGTCTGATAATAAGAAAACAGAAATATCAGAACCTTCTATTGCGGGAACCACTACTACTTTTGAAGCTAAGGTACCAGCTGATACTGATCGTAAGTTGACTCTAACTGGTCAAAATGGTGATTCATGGGTATTAGTGAAATCAAATACAGGGGTGGTTTTGTATTCAGGAACCGTTAAGTCTGGTGTGAATCAGGAGTTTAATTTGAATAGTGATGTTACAAGTGTCAATATTCAAACTGGAAATGCTAATAATTTGAAGGTTAATTTCAATGATAATGATCTAAATTTGAGTAATACAACCTTAGTTTGGCATGCCTTGATTAATATCACTCAAAAATAGGAGTAAGTTAGTAAAATTATGAATTTACCAAATAAATTAACCGTTTTTAGAATCATTTTGATCCCAATTTTTGCAATTGTTTTAATGTTACCAGTTGATATATGGGGTGGTTTATCGCAATTACCTATGACGCATTTAGTGGCTGCAATTATTTTTATTGTCGCTTCGTTAACTGATACGGCTGATGGTCAAATAGCCCGTCGACAACATCTTGTAACTAATTTTGGGAAGTTTGCAGACCCATTAGCGGATAAGCTTCTTGTGATGACAGCGTTGATTTTTTTCGTCCAATTTCAATGGCTACCTGCTTGGATGATTGCTTTAATTGTGATTCGTGAATTAGCAGTAACTGGTTTAAGAACGTTAATCGTAGAAAATAACGGTGAAGTTATGGCTGCTGCAATGCCCGGTAAAATAAAAACTACTACGCAAATGTTGGCAATCATCTTTTTCTTATTACATGATTTAGGTTTAACTTAATTCATGTTCCATTCGCGCAAATTATGATCTGGATTGCGTTATTCTTTACAATTTATTCAGGGATTGAATATTTTTGGAAAGCGCGTTTTGTTTTTAGTGATGGTTTTAAATAATTATAATATCAATTAGATACTAAACGGAGTTATCTAACATTGATTTTTCGTTTATAAAGGACTGGAAGTTTATTCCAGTCTTTTTCTTTGAAAAAATATTATAATTAAATTAATGTATTAGTTAGGTGGATCCTTATTAGTTAGGAGCAATTAAAATGAAAAAGATTGAACAACTAGGTCGGTTATTAATTGAGAAAAAGCAGAGTATTACGGCTGCTGAAAGCTTAACAGCAGGAATGTTCGCTAGTGAATTAGCCAATGTCAGTGGTATTTCAACCGTTTTTTCTGGTTCCTTTGTTACCTATAGTGCCGTAGCTAAAGAGCAATTGGTGAATGTACCCATGGCTTTAGTTGAAGAATATGGAGTAGTTTCAGCACAAGTAGCTCAAGCTATGGCTAAGGGGGCGCAAGCACGGTTAAAAACAGATTGGGCCATTGGATTAACAGGGGTTGCAGGTCCCGACGGATTAGAAAACCATCCGGCTGGGACGGTTTATATTGGTGTGTCACAACCGAATGGACAAGTTAAAACTAAATTATTTAATTTAGTTGGAGATCGAATGTCTGTTCGACAGCAGGCTGTTGAATGCGGGGCGCAATTAATTTTAGAATTAATTGGGAAAGACGTTACAAAAGATCAAAATTAGGTTATACTTAATATATTGATTTTCAAATGAACGGAGAAATTAAATATGGCAACGAGTGGAAAAAATATTAATCCTAATAAAAGAATTGAAGGCAAAATTACGGATCCAAAAGCGCGACAAAAAGCCTTAGATGAAGCACTGAAAAAAATCGAAAAAAACTTTGGAAAAGGTTCAATTATGCGAATGGGCGATTCTAAATTCTCACAAATTGAAGCTTCTTCTACTGGTTCACTAAAATTGGATATTGCACTTGGAATTGGTGGTTATCCAAAGGGACGAATTATTGAAATTTATGGACCTGAATCATCTGGTAAAACTACTTTGGCTCTACATGCTGCTGCAGAAATGCAAAAAACAGGAGGAAATGTAGCTTATATTGATGCGGAAAATGCGATGGACGTGGAATATGCTAAGGCATTGGGCGTTAATATTGATGACCTTTTACTTTCACAACCAGACACTGGAGAACAAGGTCTATCAATTGCTGATGCGTTGATACAGTCATCTGCGATTGACTTGATTGTTATTGATTCCGTGGCTGCTTTAACACCTAAGGCAGAAATAGATGGTGAAATTGGTGATGCGTCTATGGGATTGCAAGCCCGAATGATGTCATCTGCCTTAAGAAAGCTTTCAGGCTCAATTTTGAAAACGGAAACTACAGTTATCTTTATTAATCAATTGCGGGAAAAAATTGGAGTTATGTTTGGAAATCCTGAGACTACACCTGGAGGTCGTGCTCTTCGTTTCTATTCAACGGTTCGTTTAGATGTTAGACGTCGAGGTGGGATTGATGGAACTAAACAAGACGGTGAAGATGTTAAGTCAGTTGGTAATTTGACTAAGATTAAAGTTGTCAAAAATAAGGTTGCAGCTCCGTTTAGAGAAGTTGAAATTGAGATTATGTTTGGAAAGGGAATTTCTAAAACTGGTGAGATGATTGATCTAGCTGTAGACAAAGATATCATTAAAAAAGCTGGTTCTTGGTTCTCATATGAACGAGAGAAGATTGGCCAAGGTAAGGTCAATGTGATGCGATGGTTAGATGATCCAGAAAATAAAGCTATTTATGATGAAATTATGAAGCGAGTTTTGGATGAATACTTTAAGAAACCAACGGATGAATCACCTGAAGAAAATAATACAGATACATCAGAATCAGATGAGGCTGAATTAGAGATTGAAGAATAATAAATTATTTTAATCATTGTTGATTAAAGCGGGATGAATTTGTCCTGCTTTTTTTATGTTATTCGTTTTTTAACCCCATTTTTGGTATACTGGTTTTAGTTTAAAATGATTATAAACTAGGAGTGAATAATATGAGTAAGAAAAAACAAAGCTTAGCGCAACGAAGTAATATTGTCCGAGCAGCGGTGATGGGTGCTAATGATGGCATTTTATCAGTTTCTGGTATTGTGATCGGGGTTGCAGGAGCTACAACTAATTCTTTCGCCATTTTTATTGCTGGTTTTGCCGGAGCATTAGCTGGGACGGTCTCAATGGCGATGGGTGAATATGTTTCAGTTCATTCGCAAAATGATGCGCAAAAAAAAGCGGAAGAAACCCAGTCACAACGTTTAGAAAATGATTGGCAATCTGAATTTGATTATGTTCAAAATAAATATGTAGTCGCAGGGATTAAGCCAGAATTAGCTCACCAAGCAACTAAAGAAATGATGGCCCAGGATGCTTTAGGAACAACCGTTCGAGAGCGATATGGGTTTACTTTGAACCAAGAGATGGATGCTATTTCGGCTGGGCTAGCCTCGATGGTTTCTTTTCCATTAGGATCCATTTTACCTATGATAGCAATTACACTTTTACCAGCTAAGATGCATCTTAACATCTTGGGTACGGGTGTAGCTGTGGCGCTTGCTTTAGCTATTACTGGTTCTTTGGCGGCTCGACTTTCAGGAGCTAATTTAAAGCGTGCGACATTCAGGAATGTAATAGCTGGGATTTTTACTATGATTATAACGTTCGTAATTGGAACTTTGATGGGGGAGATTTAATATGAATTTGTCAGCAGATGAAGAACGCTTAATGCAGTCGGGTGTACAAAAACGTGAAAAACTTACATTAGAGGAACGTTTAAACGTGGTTCGAGCTGGAGTTTTAGGAGCTAATGATGGGGTATTGACCGTTGTTGGGGTTTTATTTTCAGTGGGAGCTGCGACTAATAATTCATTTACCCTTTTAATTGCTGGAGTTTCAGACCTCTTGGCTTGTGCATTATCCATGGCGTCGGGAGAATATGCATCAGTGAGCTCTCAATCAGATGCTGAAAAAGTTGTGGTTCAAAAAGAAGCACAACGTATTAAAGAGCAACCCGAACTGGTTGAAAATGATTTGCAAGAATTTTATGAAGGTCGGGGAGTGGCTAAACAAACAGCTAATTTAATTGCTAAGGATTTAATGAATAAACAGCCATTAACAGCTATTTTGGGAACCAAATATGATGTGCAGCTAGGACATTATGTCAATCCATGGGAAGCGGCCTTTTCGTCAATGATCTGTGCAGCTCTGGCAGGTTTAGTGCCACTGCTATCAATGGTTTTATTAAGTCGAACAAAGGGGATGTTAGTAGCTATTTTAGCCACTACGATTGCTTCGGCTATTATTGGCTGGGCTAGTGCTAAATTAGGCAAAGGTTTCGTTAGAAAGTCGGTTATCCGAAATATCATTATTGGACTTTTAACAATTACGATTCATTATGGAATTGGATTGTTGTTCTAATGGTTGGTATGAGCGGAACTAGACAGAATAAAGTCATTGATTTTAACTTAAATTAACCTTTTAGCGTTATAATAATAGTTAGTATAATAACGGAGGAAAATTATGATAACTTTAAAATCAAAACGTGAATTAGTGGCGATGGAGAAATCTGGAGCAATTATTGCTGGAATGCACCAAGGAATGAAAAAATTAATCAAACCTGGTCTATCGACTTGGGAAATTGAGGAATTTGGTCGGCAATATATTGAAAGTCATGGTGGTCGCGCCGCACAAATTGGTTTTGAGGGATTCAAATATGCAACCACTGTTTCTGTCAATGATGAAGTGGCACACGCCTTTCCAAGAAAAGGATTAATTCTTAAAGATGGTGACTTGGTTAAAGTTGACACTGTAGTTGAATTAGATGGAGCTTATTCTGATTCTGCTTGGAGTTATGCTGTGGGGAATGTTTCACCAGAAGTTCAAAAATTGATGGATGTCACACTAGAGGCCCTTTATATTGGAATTGACCAAGCTCAGGTTGGGAATAGATTAGGTGATATTGGGGCAGCAATTAATCACTTTGTTGAAGATGAACATGGTTATGGAAATGTTCGTGATTACATTGGCCATGGAATTGGTCCAACGATGCACGAAGAACCAGCTGTGCCTCATTATGGAGTAGCAGGACGTGGCTTGCGGTTGAAGCCTGGAATGACGATTACAATTGAACCTATGGTAAACATGGGTGGCTTTGAAGTTGAAACTTCAAAGGAAGATGGTTGGACTGTTCGGACGATTGATGGTTCATGGTCAGCTCAGTATGAACATGTTGTAGCAATTACAGAAGATGGGCCTAAGATTTTAACTTCACAAGATCCAATCTTTGATGCTAAATATTTATTAAAATAAATTAAAAAAATCATCTTATCAGTTTTAGTACTGACTAAGATGATTTTTTAATTTTATTCATCCATGTGGGCGGATTCGATAGTCAAAACGGTAAAAATAACTGTGTCTTTGTCGAATTCAACTTGGGCTTCTGCGCTTGAACCAATTTGTTGCTCTGTTTGTTGAGCTAGAAAGCCAGCTTCTAAGAAGAAATCAGGCTTTGATGATTCAGTCATCCGGGTTTCTACTAATGATCCAGTTAAAAACCATTTTTGACTAGTTGCTTTTTGAGATTCGATGTTTAGAGTCCCAAAGCCAGCATCATTGAAGAAATTAATCACTGCACTAATTCCTTTTAGCGGAAATTCACGCGCTAAATTTTTACCAGCCCAGTACGTAATATCACTAAGATCATCGGTTAACAGATCTGGTAGTAAATGATCTCTTAACAACGTAATTGGAAAAATATTATTATTTTGATCAGCCATATGACGCTCCTTTTTATACTTCTTATTATAACGAACAGAATTCAATTTGCCAAATAGGTTGCAAAAATGTTACAATTTTTTAATGGAAAGGATGGGTAATTAAATATGGACTTACCAAATAATCCATTAATTAATAGCACCCTTGGGATGCTTGATGGTGATTTATTAACACAAAAGCATCTACCATTAGAGCAAAGACGTTGGAGTAGTGGTAGTTCGTTAGCCCTTGCAACGATCGATGCTTTATCAATCAGTTATGATATTAATAAGATAATGCAGGCTTTTGAAGCATGGTATGAACACGGTAAGTATACAGTGGATGGTCATATTCAGACTGCAGGTAAGACAACAAAAAAAGCTTTAGATGATTATTTAATTAAACAGGATCCTTTTTCATCAGGTGGATCTTTAGAGGATGATAATGGTAGTGGAGCCTTAGCTCGAATGCTGCCGATGGTCATTTATATTTATAGCCATTATGGGTCAGATTTTGTAAATAACGAAACGGCCATGTTGACATTACATCAAGTAGCGGGTTTAACGCATAATCATCCTCGTGGACTGATGGGGATTGGTTTATATGCTATTTTAGTTGGGCAAATTTTAGATGGGTTTGATTTTGAAAATGCTTTAGATCGAGCAGTTGGAATTTCATATGAATATTATTCAGAACATGGTTTATTTGCTGGTTTCTTAAAGGAGCTAGATAATTTAAATACTCCTGATTTTAGTAGCCAACCGCAAAGCGCCTTAAACGGTAGTGGTTACATTATTGATACACTGGAAAATTTGGTGTGGATTTTATTAAATACTCATTCATATCAAGAGGCGATTCAAGCTGCTGACCAAGTTAAAGGTCCTTCTAAAAAAATTGTACCAATTGTGGGATCAGTAGCAGCTTTGATGTACGGAAGACCTAATGATATTAACGTTATGAAACGCCTTGATGCTGCTTTTGACGTTAAAAATATGCTATTTAAAGCTAATCAAAGTGGTGAATTTGTCATTAAAGTGCATGCTTAATTAAAATAATAGATTAAAACATACATTGATGAGAACAGTTGAAATAATTGTTCTTATCTTTTTTATTTTATAATTATATGTAATCTATTTTAAATAATTTATTATAATCTTTTATTATATATGGTTAAAAAGATTAAATTCATTGCTAGATTATCAGTAAGCCTCAATAAATAATGGTAAATTAAAAAATATTGCTAACTTGATAGCGTTATAATATTGCTAAACAGTCTAATTAATTGATAAACTAGGTAAGAAAATGGTAAAATTATCTAGTTTTTTGAATTTAAACTTATTTTCAATAACGAGCGTTTAATTTTATTAAAAATACAATGTGATTATTATGGATCAAATATTTAAGTGATTTGGTACTTAAAAAGGCTGATACATTGGCATAGTTCAAAGAATTTTAGTTTATGCCACACATAATAAAGCATAGGAGAAAAAATGCAAATATTTAAAATTATTGTCGGTATTTTGGCGGCTTATTTTTTAGGGTCAATTCCTTTTGGATACCTCATTGGTAAGTACGTTTATCATAAGGATATTATGCAAGTTGGTTCTGGAAATATTGGAACAACCAATACTTTTCGCGTTTTAGGCATGTTTCCGGGGTTAATAGTATTTATTCTAGATGTTTTAAAGGGGACTGTTGGTGGGCTTTTAGCTTACTTAATATGGTCACCATTGCCAGATAATCGTCACTATTTGATTTTGGCAGCTGGAGTGATTGCTGTTTTGGGGCATACTTTTTCAGTTTGGTTAAATTTTAAGGGTGGTAAGGGTGTAGCAAGTTCATTGGGAATTTTATTGGCTTATTCACCCAAGTTATTTGTAATTTCATTAGGTATATTTTTAATTTGTTTATTACTAACCAGTATTGTTTCAATTAGCTCACTTTTGAATTTTTTCTTTAGCACTATTGTTTTTTGGTATTATGATGAAAAATTTTTAGCTTTAGTGGCGGCTATTTTGATGGTCTATGTTACTTATCTACACCGTAGTAATTTAGTACGTATGGTACATGGCAAAGAAAATACTGTTAAATTTGGAATCCCATATTGGATCAGGCAAGTGAAGGTAAAGTAAATCAATTTAAATGATCTAGGCTAATTAGAAAGTAGGCAATAAATTTTATGCAATTGGAATTTTTAGGAACGGGAGCTGGTTCTCCTGCACGTTATCGCAACGTGACCAGTGTGGCTTTAAGGCTATTAGAAGAATTAAATGAAGTGTGGTTATTTGATGCAGGCGAAGGAACTCAACATCAGATGCTTCGTTCAACAATTCGGCCACGCAAAATAACCAAAATTTTTGTTACTCATTTACATGGGGATCATATTTTTGGGTTACCAGGATTATTGTCTTCACGCTCTTTTCAAGGCGGTGATGATCGTTTAGATTTGTATGGGCCACATGGGATTAAGCAATATGTTGAAACCAGCTTGAGGCTTTCGCAAACGCACCTAACTTACCGAATTAACTATCATGAAATTAGCGATGACGGTGGAGTAGTTTTTGAGAATGAAAAATTCCGTGTTTTAGCTTTGCCACTTGATCATCGAATTTTATCATTTGGTTATCGTATCGTTGAAGCTGATCATGAAGGTGAATTATTGGTTGATCGATTAAAGGAGTTAGAAGTTCCAGCTGGTCCTCTTTATGGAAAGTTGAAGCATGGTGAAGATATTACTTTGTCGGACGGAAGAATAATTTATGCTAAAGATGTAGTTGGAAAACCTAAAATTGGGCGGATTGTGACGATTCTAGGAGACACGCGAAGGACACCTAATATTGATGTTTTGATGGATCAGGCTTCAGTTGTAGTACATGAATCAACTTATGGCAAAGATGAAGCTAAATTAGCGCGGTCATACCATCACTCAACGAATTTGCAAGCTGCACAAGCAGCTACGAATCAACATGTAGGGCGTTTATTATTGACTCATATTTCAGCGCGTTACCCTGGACGTTTAGCAAATGAATTAGCTTATTCAGCACAATCAGTGTTTAAAAATACACGGGTAGTTAATGATTTTGATGTCTATGAAATTCCGATGGGTAAGCAAGATAACTCGGGACCAATTAAAATTCAAATTGAACCAGATGAAAAAGAGGAATAAACAATGATTGAACCACAGTATCAGTGGCAGCTTGATCAACTGCCTCAAGATGAGCGGGTGTCTCAATTACAAAAGCAGATTGGAGCACAGCCTTTAATTGCACAATTGTTGGTATCACGAGGATATGAAACGCCAGAGGCAGTTCAAACTTTCTTAAATCCAACTTTGGATGATTTAATTGATCCATATGAGTTACATGATATGCAAAAGGCTGTCGATCGAATTTTTTCAGCCGTTGATCAAGGCGAAAAAATTGTTGTTTATGGTGATTATGATGTTGATGGAATTACTGCTACCACAATCATGGTTTCAGCTTTAGAAGTATTGGGAGCTGAAGTTGATTATTATGTTCCAAACCGTTTTAAAGATGGATATGGTCCGAATGTAGAAGTCTATAAAAATTTGGCTGAACAGGGGATGCAACTACTGATTACAGTGGATAACGGAATTAGTGGTAAAGCAGCGATTGAAACGTTGATGCAATATGATGTTGATGTGATTGTAACGGATCATCATGAACTTCCTACTGAATTGCCGTCAGCTTTAGCTATTGTACATCCGCAATTTCCAGAACATCCATATCCTTTTACTGGCTTATCAGGAGCTGGAGTAGCCTTTAAGGTTGCCTCTGCTTTATTAGATGCTCCAGCAGATGAATGGCTAGATTTGGCAGCTTTAGGAACGGTTGCTGATGTAATGCCGCTAACGGGTGAAAATCGAACCATCGTTAAACTGGGCCTGGCTAATCTCAATGAGATGCAACGTCCTGGAATCGCGGCGTTACTTCAGCTAGCTAAAATATCAGTTGATAAATTAGATGCTAAAACAATTGGCTTTCAAATCGCCCCCCGTTTAAATGCGATTGGTCGAATGGATGATGCTAAGCTCGGGGTACAACTATTATTAGCTGAAGCTGAGAAACCGGCGTTAGAATTGGCTCAGACCATTGATCAAGCTAATCAAGAACGCAAAAAATTAGTTGAATCGATCGCTGAAGATGCTTTAGAACAAGCTCAAAACCAATTTTATTCAGATTCAGTTTTGGTATTAATGGGTGAAAACTGGCACGAGGGTGTACTAGGAATTGTTGCGGCTCGGATATTAGAGGCAACTGGTAAGCCAACGATTGTCCTAAATCAAACAGGCACAATCGCTAAAGGATCAGGCCGTTCACTTGCTGCTTTCGATTTGTTTTCGGCGATGGATCCTCATCGTGATTTGTATTTGAGTTTTGGAGGACATGCTTTAGCCGCGGGGATGACCATCTCGGTGGACCAAGTTCCTACTGTTCGTAAAATGCTAAATGAAGCCGCGGTTGAACAAGCATTTGATTATCAGCAAAAAAAGGTTATAACATTGGCTGGTAACATTAATAGTAGAAATTTCAATTCTGATTTTTATGAACAATTACAACTACTTGGCCCGTTTGGGGAAGGTAACCCAGAACCAGTTTTTGCATTGGAATTAGATGGTGTTCAGAATGTCAAAACGATGTCAGAGGGTAAACATTTACGCTTTACAGGGATGGACAAGCGACAATTGATTCCTGTAGTTGCATGGCAAAAAGGCGCACTGGCAAATGAATTACAAGGCCATTTTAAGAAAATGACGGTTGTTGGAACATTAGATCAAAATACATATCGAGGATCAACCAGCTATCAATTAATGGTTAAAGATATTGAAGCTTCTGGGTCAGCATTGATTGATGCAAGGACTACACATTTAACTAAGCCCATGTTTAGCAAGCCTGCTACTTACTTGTTTTTTAATCATAATCTACAAAAACAATTGACTCCTTTAATTTCAAGTGCTGGGCAAGCGATGTGGTGGGAAGATGCTTTCAATGTAACACAAATTGATCGGGCCATTTTTGTCGATTTACCACACACTTTAGATGAATTACATCAAGTTTTGGCATATGTCGAAATTGGTAGCTGGGAAACGATTTTTTATACTAAAAATCCTGCCTATTTACAAAAAATTCCAACTCGAAATGATTTTTCGAAATTCTTCAAATTTATTCAGCAACAAAATTCTATCGATCTTAAAAATCAATTTCAGGCGATGGAACAATATTTAAATATGGACGAATTAATGTTGAAATTGTTAATTAAAGTGTTTTTGGACGCAAAATTTGTTACAATTGAAGACGATTTCTTAAAAAAAGTAGAAAAACCGGATAATGTTGATTTAACAACTATGCCGTCTTATCATAATTTTTTACAAAAAAGGGAAGTGGAAGCTAAATTAATTTATAGTACCACGGCCGAATTAGAACAATTGCTAAATGAATTAGCACAAGGTGATTAATTTAAATCATCGACATAGGAGCTTAAAATGACAATGGACTTGCATGAATATATTGCATCTATTCCCGATTTCCCAAAACCAGGAATAACTTTTCGAGATATTACCCCTTTGTTAGCTGATACTAAGGCTTTCAAATTTACAATACATGAATTAGCCGCTTATGCTAAAGAAAAAGGAGCAACCGTAATTGTTGCTCCAGAATCTCGAGGCTTTTTGTTGGGAACCCCAATGGCTTTTGAATTAGGGGTTGGATTTGTTCCAGCTCGTAAGCCTGGAAAATTACCACGTGGAACGGTTTCAGAGAGTTATACTTTAGAATATGGTTCAGCAACCTTGGAGATGAACTCTGACTCGATTAAGCCAGGGGATAAAGTCGTGGTTGTTGATGACTTATTGGCAACTGGTGGTACTATCGCAGCAACTAATAAGTTAATTGAACGTTTGGGGGGTGAAGTGGTAGGTTTAGCTTTCCTCATTGAACTAACTGAATTGCAAGGCCGTGAAGTCCTCAAGGATTACGATATTAAGACCTTGTTAACTTATGAAGGTGAATAATAAAGATACAAATGACCATTTAAGCGAGATAAATCTCATTAATTGGTCATTTTTTTGATAATTTTGATGATAAATATTTATTATGACAATATTTTAATAAAATATAATAAAAATGGTATAATTATAAAAATATTAAAATTGGAGGCCAAATGATATGAGTGAAGATAATCATATGTTAGCAGTGCGCGAAAGAATTAATGAATTAGCAGCTAAGGCTAAAACCCCCGCAGGATTAACGAAGGAAGAAATGGAAGAACGACGGGCTTTACGGGCTGAATTTTTAGAAAATTTCCGGTCATCGTTCCGTTCTCAAGTGGAAATGTTACAAGTCTTTGATAAAGATGGTAAAGAAGTCACTCCCGATAAAGTTAAAAATATTCAACGCGAAAAAGGCTTACGTGATAACTAGTTAATATTTTATGGATCTTAACTAGTATTCTAGGCTAGATTTGATACAATTAAATATGATTAAAAAAATAAGTTAGGTTAAGGTAAAGACATGAGTACGTCAATTTGGATCGTTATTGTTGTTATTGCATTAATTGTAGGAGCCGTTTTTGGTTTCTTCATGGCACGTCGTTCGATGGAAACTTATTTGAAGAAGAATCCACCAATTTCTGAAGAAATGATGAAGTCTATGATGACTTCAATGGGTCAAAAGCCTTCACAAAAGAAATTGGCTCAAATGATGGCTCAAATGAAAAACCAACAAAAATAAGTAAACATATAAAAAAGCTGAGACACTTTTGCCTCAGCTTTTTTGATTAAATTTATTTTCCCGATTGGTGTCGATGATTAATGTGTTAAAACATTGTATGAATTATCAAAAATAAACGATCAGGCATTGGATATGCAAAGCTTGATCGTTATGAGATTAAATTATTTTTTATGTTGATCGATGTATTTAAAGTCCGGATTAATACTTTGATCTAAGGCGTTGAAAGAATCCTTTAAAATTTGATCAAACTCTTGACTAGCAAGTTCTTTATTTTTTGAAAAACTTAAAGGGTCGATTGGATCACCATATGCTAAAGTGACATTATTGCGCTTGAAGAGTCCGCTAAACTTCAAAGGGCCTTGATAAACAAGTGGAACAATGGGCTTTTTTGCCATTCTTGCAATAAGGAGTGCTCCGTCCTTCATGTCAGATGAGTGTCGAGAACCAGAAGGGAAAATGATTAAACTCATATTGCCTTTTTTTAAACCCTTAACTGGAATCTTTATTACAGATGGGCCAGGATTATCACGATCTACTGAGAAACCATTTGCATGGCGGATAATCCAACCAATAATTGGATTTTTGAATAATTCTTTTTTAGCCATAAACATATAAACTGTGGGATAACCCACTGCAGCGAAGAATAGGGGATCCCACCAAGTGCGGTGTGGACCGACGAGAACATATTCGCTATCGGGAACTTTATCCTGATTTAATACGGTGACTTTTCCGTTAATTAACCAAATTAGACCCCGAACAATATGGGCCGCAAATTGATAGAACATATTAAAAATACCTCTTATTTTCTTAAATCATAACTTTTATTATCCCACAAAATGGAATTGGTTGACAATTAATAAATCGAATTGGAAAATAAATAAGATATAAAAATGGACGGAGAAATTAAAATGACGATTGAGTTACGAGCTGATGAGCGATTGGATATGCTATATCGGGATGAAATTCAAATTATTCAAAGCCATTCAGTGTTTTCATTTTCACTGGATGCGGTTTTATTAGCCCATTTTGCTAATCCGCGAAATGGTGGACGTGGAACTACTGTAGACTTAGGTACAGGTAACGGAGCTATTCCATTATTTATGGCTCACAAGGTAACTGGTCAGATCATTGGGGTTGAAATTCAACCACGGTTAGCTGATATGGCTCAACGTTCGGTTCAATTGAATGAATTATCAGATAAAATTAAAATTATTAATAAGGATATGCGTGATGTTTTTGTTGATATTAAACCTGGTTCAGTCGAAAATGTGGTTTCAAACCCACCTTATTTTGAAGCAACGGAAAAATCACATAAGAATCCAAATCAACACTATGCCATTGCACGTCATGAAATTAAGGCTGATTTGAATTTAGTGACCCATACAGCTAAAAAATTACTTAAATCTGGGGGCCATTTTTTTATGGTTCATCGACCTGATCGATTATTTGAAATTTTAGATGCTTTAAGGGACAATAATTTAATTCCAAAAAGAATTCAATTTGTTTATCCTAAGGTGGGAAAGGAAGCTAATATTGTTTTAATAGAATCAATCAAAAATGGTAAATTAACTGGAGCGCAAATTCTACCACCAATCATTACGCATCAAGATAACGATGAATATCGAGATGAAGTTTTAGCTATTTATGAAGGCCGGGCTTAAAAATGCCGGATAAAAAATATTATATGTATGTGCTTCTAACTGCTGATAATACATTTTATGGGGGGTTCACTGATAATGTATTACGAAGATTAGCGGTGCATGAAGCTGGCAAAGGGGCGAAATATACTCGACCCAAAAAACGACATCCATTACATTTAATTTATTCTGAAGAATTTGAGACTAAAGGGGATGCTTTGAGAGCGGAGGCTGCTTTTAAAAAACTAACCCGGTTAAAAAAAGAGACTTTTTTACTTGATCATGGTGTGGATTGGAAAAAATTAAATAATTGACAACTTTAATGCTTCAGCGTAAAATTTGTTATTGGTTTAATAACCAAAAATACTCACTAAATCTAATAGTTGAACGGGTGCCGTTTCGGTCGTCGAACTACATGCGGATTTAGGTGGAAAAACAATTTGGAGGAATTTTACTCATGGCAGTAATCTCAATGAAGCAATTGCTTGAAGCTGGTGTCCACTTCGGTCACCAAACTCGTCGTTGGAACCCAAAGATGGGTGAATATATCTTTACAGAACGTAATGGTATTTACATCATCGACTTACAAAAGACAGTTAAGATGGTTGACCAAGCATATAACTATGTTCGTGATGCCGCTGCTGATGGTGCAATTGTTTTGTTCGTTGGAACAAAGAAGCAAGCACAAGATGCAGTTGCTGAAGAAGCTACACGTGCAAACATGTACTTCGTGAACCATCGTTGGCTTGGTGGAACTTTGACTAACTGGACAACAATCCAAAAGCGTATTTCACGTTTGAAGGAATTGCGTTCTTGGTCAGAAGATGGAACTTTCGATCGTTTGCCTAAGAAGGAAGTTGCATTGTTGACAAAGCAACGTGAAAAGTTGGAAAAGTTCTTGGGTGGAATCGCTGATATGCCACGCATCCCAGATGTATTGTATATCGTTGATCCACACAAGGAACAATTGGCTGTGCAAGAAGCAAGCAAGTTGAATATTCCAATCGTTGCTATGGTTGATACAAATGCTGATCCTGATCAAATCGACGTTAAGATTCCATCAAACGATGATGCAATCCGTGCCGTTCGTTTGATCACTGCTAAGATGGCAGATGCAATCATCGAAGGTAATCAAGGTGAAGATGCTGTTGCTGAAGAAGCCTTTTCTGAAGAAGGAGCTGAAAAAGCTGCTTCTATTGAAGAATTGACTGAAATCGTTGAAGGCGACAACAAGTAATTATCTGCTTTAAATCAAGCTGAGGACATTAGGACTCGGCTTTTTTTATAGCTTGATCAAAAATCACTGGTGTAACAGTGTTAAAACACTGTTAAATTGTGTATAATTAACTAGATAAAAACTTATATATTTAAAGGAGACCATTTACAATGGCAATCAAAGCTGCACAAGTTAAAGAATTACGTGAAAAGACAAACGTGGGAATGATGGACGCAAAAAAGGCGTTGGTAGAAACTGACGGTGATATGGAAAAGGCAATTGATTTCCTTCGTGAAAAGGGAATGGCTAAGGCTGCTAAGAAAGCCGGAGCTATCGCTGCTGAAGGAATGACTTATGTTGCTGTTAAGGGCAACTTTGCTGCAATTATCGAATTGAACTCACAAACTGACTTCGTGGCTGGCAATAAAGAATTTAATGATTTGTTGCATGCCGTTGCGGAAACAATTGTTGACGCAAAGCCAGCTACTGTTGAAGAAGCGCTTGAATTGCCAATGGCCGGTAAGACTATGAACGAAGAAATCATCCACACTACGCAAATTACTGGTGAAAAGATTACTCTTCGTCGTTTTGCAGTTATCGAAGCTAAAGATGGTCAAGTTTTGGGAGCCTATTCACACATGGGTGGACGTATTTCTTCATTAGTTTTGCTTGATGGAGCAAATGCTGAAGTGGCTAAGGATGTTGCAATGCACGTTGCTGCTATTAACCCACAATATGTTTCACGCGAAGAAGTCCCTGCTGATACTTTGAGTCACGAAAAGGAAATTCAATTAGCTGCTGAAGACTTGAACGGTAAGCCAGATGCAATCAAAGAAAAGATCGTTGAAGGACGTTTGAACAAGTTCTTGTCAGAAATTTCATTGGTTGACCAAGCTTTCGTTAAGGGAGATGGTGAAACTGTGGCAGCTTATGTTGAAGGACAAAATGGTAAAGTTCTTTCATTCGTTCGTTATGAAGTTGGTGAAGGAATCGAAAAGGCAGAAAATGATTTTGCGGCTGAAGTTGCAGCACAAATTAAGTAAGATTTGATAGGGGTGCATAAACATGGCAGACGTAAAGTATAAGCGCATTTTATTAAAGCTATCAGGGGAAGCCATGGCTGGTGATAAGGGTTTTGGAATTGATCCTGAAACAGTTAATAGTATTGCTGCTGAAATTAAAGAAGTTTATGAGTTAGGGATTGAAATTGCTATTGTTATTGGTGGTGGAAATCTTTGGCGTGGTGAAAATGGTGCTCAGCTAGGAATGGAACGTGCCCAAGCTGATTATGTTGGGATGCTTGGAACTGTGATGAACGCTCTTTCTTTGCAAGATTCATTGGAAAATATGGATGTTCCTACACGCGTACAAACCGCAATTGAAATGCGTCAAGTCGCGGAACCATATGTTCGTCGTAAAGCAGTTAGGCATCTTGAAAAAGGGCGCGTTGTTATTTTTGGAGCTGGAACGGGTTCACCGTACTTTTCAACCGATACGACTTCTGCCTTACGTGCCGCTGAAGTTAATGCCGATGCGATTTTGATGGGTAAAAACGGTGTGGATGGTGTCTATAACGATGATCCACGTAATAACCCAAATGCAGTTAAGTATGATAAATTAACGCACATGGACGTTTTGTCGCAAGGTCTTAAAATCATGGATTCAACGGCTTCAACGCTCTCAATGGACAATGATATTGATCTTGTGGTCTTTAATTTGAATACGCACGGCAATATTAAACGCGTTGTTTTGGGTGAGAACATCGGAACAACAGTTGGAGGAAAATAAAGCATGGCAAATCAAATTTTAGAAAACACTAAAGAACGAATGGAAAAAGCCGGTATGGCTTTGCAAACTCAACTTGGTAAAATTAGAGCTGGAGTTGCTAATCCATCAATTTTAAGAGATGTTAAAGTTATGTATTATGGAGCCGAAACACCTTTGAATCAAGTTGCTTCAGTTTCAGTACCAGAAGCACGGATCCTTTTGATTACTCCATTTGATAAGACAGCATTAAAGGATATTGAACAAGCTATTTTTGCTTCTGATTTAGGATTAACTCCTACAAATGATGGTTCAGTTATTCGTTTGGTTATCCCTGCTTTAACTGAGGAAACTCGTAAGGATTTGACGAAAGAAGTTAAAGCTGAAGCTGAAAAAGCTAAGGTTGCAGTTCGTAATGTTCGTCGGGATGCTTTGGATCAAGCTAAAAAAGAAGAATTATCAGAAGATGAGTTGCGTAAGATCGATAAAGATATTCAAGGCTTAACTGATGATGGAGTTAAAAATATCGAAAAAATTGCCGCTTCTAAGGAAGCCGAACTTTTGAAGATTTAATATAACTTGTATGTTTTTATAATTATATTGAATTAATTTATATAATTTAATGCATAAAAATGATAAAATAACCTTACTTTAAATTTAAGTAAGGTTATTTTTTACCTATAAACTAATAAATTATATGTAAAAAATTGGATAAAGTGAATTGGTTATACTAATAAAAAGTGAGTGTTTATAACATTTCTGAGTTAAAATAGCATTATTTTTATGTAATCAATGTATACCAATTTATACCATTTATAAAAATAAACATTTTAATTAGTTGACTTGATGCGATCGAAGGTATAATTATACTTATAATTTAAAAATAAAAAACTATACCAATTTATAAAAGGTATGAGGGAGAATTTAAATGTATTATTGCGGAATTGTTGGTTATACAGGAACACAAAAAGAATCAGCGCCAATCTTATTAAAGGGCTTGGAGAAATTAGAGTACCGTGGATATGATTCAGCTGGTGTTTTTATCCCTAATCAAGATGCGACTGGTGATGAATTAGTCCGTCAAAAGGGACGTGTAGCTGATCTTGAAGCCTTATTGGCTGACAAAAATGTAAATGGTAAAGCTGGAATTGCGCATACCCGTTGGGCAACTCATGGTGAACCTTCTGTTAGAAATTCACACCCACAATACTCTGAAGATGAAAAATTTTATTTGGTTCACAATGGAGTGATTGAAAACTTCATGGAATTAAAAGAACAATATCTTTCAGATGTAACTTTCCAATCTGATACTGATACAGAAGTGGCTGTTCAATTGATTAGTAAGTTTGCTCGTGAAGACAATTTATCAACTTTTGATGCTTTCAAAAAAGCCATTAATTTATTTGGCGATTCAGCTTACGGTTTCCTTTTGATGGATCAATCAGAACCAGATCGGATGTATGTTGCAAAGCGTAAGTCACCATTGTTGATTGGGGTTGGATCTGACTTTAACGTAGTGACTTCTGATGCGGTTGCAATGTTGGATGAAACACATGACTTTATTGAGTTGCTTGATGGTGAAGTTGCAATCATTGATCCAAAGCAAATTCAACTTTTTAATGCTGACGGAGAAGCGGTTGAACGTGAACCATTCCATTTGGATATTGATGCTTCAGAAACTGATAAGGGAATTTATCCTTACTATATGTTAAAGGAAGTTGATGAGCAACCGGTTGTAATGCGTCGTTTGATGGAACGTTATTTTGATGATCAAGGAAATGCTTTGATTGGAAAAGCTATCTTAGATGAAATTAACGCTGCTGATCGAGTTTACATCATCGCTGCTGGGACTTCATACCATGCTGGACTAGCAGGAGCTCGCTTGTTTGAACAGTGGGCTAACAAGCCAACCAGTGTCTTTATCTCATCTGAATTTGCTTATGAGGAACCTTTGTTGTCAGAGAAGCCATTCTTTATTTTCTTGAGTCAATCTGGTGAAACTGCTGATTCACGTGAAGTTTTGCAAAATATCAATGAAGCTGGATACCACTCATTGACGTTGACCAACGTTGAAAAGTCAACGCTTTGGCGTGAAGCAACGTACGCTTTGCCATTATTGGCTGGACCTGAAATTGCGGTGGCTTCAACAAAAGCTTATATCGCACAAATTACTTTGGAAGCAATCTTGGCTTATGCTTTGGCAGGTAAGCAAGACCTTAATTTGATGGAAGAATTATCAAATATTGCGGTTGCAATTCAAGCTATTGTTGATGATAAGGATACTTTTAAGCAAGTTGCTAATGAAATGTTAGTGCCAGCATCGACAAATAGTGCATTTTACATTGGTCGTGGTGTCGATTCAAGCGTAGCCTTAGAAGCGGCATTGAAGTTGAAGGAAATTTCATATGTTCAAGCAGAAGGCTTTGCAGCTGGAGAATTGAAGCATGGAACTTTGGCTTTGATTGAAGAGGGAACTCCTGTGATTGCCTTAATTACTCAACCAAAGACGTCAGGTCTTGTTCGTGGGAACTTATCAGAGACGACAGCACGTGGATCACGTTCTTATACCATTGTTTCGAAGTCTTTGGCAAAGGAAGGCGATGGTTATGTTTTGCCAGATGTTGATCCTTTGCTAGCACCATTAGTTGAAGTGGTTCCAACACAATTATTGGCTTATTACACTTCACTTGGTCGTGGATTGGATGTTGATCGTCCACGTAACTTGGCTAAGTCAGTTACTGTTCAATAGATAAAAAATTTGTATTGAAAAGCCCGATCACATTTAGTTGTGGTTGAGCTTTTTTGCGTTATCTTTTTATTTAAATAATGTTGGATATCATTTAAACGCAATAAATTTGTTATTGAAATTTTAAGTTTATGCTAATAATAGGATTTAATCTAATCTATTTAAAAGTGCCTTATCATGAACTCATATTTATAAATGAAATATTTACAAATGGATATAATGACTGAGGTAAAGCCATTTTAGTACATTCAAACCGTTGGTCATAACATAACTAATTTAATAAATGAAGTATTGTATTTAAAGTTTTATTTGGGTAATATAGTTATAGCAAGTTTCCTAACGCTATGTTAGGTTAAAGATAAAATTTAATGAAAGAAGGACAATCATGGTGATTATTACGGCAGGCATGATTGGGGTTGGTAAGACAACCTTGACAGACTTAATTGCAAAACATAAGGGGACACAAGCTTTTTTTGAGCCAGTGGGAGAAAATCCAGTTCTACCATTATATTATGCTGATCCTAAGCAGTATGGTTTCTTACTGCAAATTTATTTTTTGAATAAGCGTTTTGCCATGATTAAAAAGGCGTTAGTAGACGATAATAATGTCTTAGATCGTTCCATTTATGAAGATGCTCTTTTCACACAAGAAAATCATAGTTCAGGTAATATTTCTGATGCTGAATTAGATGTTTATATGAAATTATTAGATAATATGATGAATGAATTGAGTGGTATGCAAAAAGGTCGTCCAGACTTGATGGTTTTCGCTGATGCTGACTTTGATACGATATTATATCGAATTAAAAAGCGAGGTCGTGATTACGAACAATTTGATGATAATGCTGACTTAAGAGATTATTATTTTAAAATGTGGAGTGCTTACCAACAATGGTATAAAGATTACGATGCATCTCCGAAGATGCGAGTAGATCTTCAAAAGTATGACTTGGAAGATCCAGAGAGTCAAAAAATAGTATTAAAGATGATTGACGATTATTTGGAAGAGTTAGAAGTACAATAAAGAATATAAAGCTGGGCCTTAATTTTAATATAAGAGCTACGGCTTTTTTTCATGGAAAAATTTATGATAGCATATCTTAGAAGTGGATCATTACTTATGTATAAATAAGTAAACGCTCTTTTGATTTGATCATGGTAAAATAGAGTTATTATTATAGATGGGGGAATGAAGCATGAAATCTATTATTTTTGATGTTGATGGAACGCTATTATCGACGGAAAGTATGTATATTACGGCCTTAGCGGAAACATTAAAAGATCATAAAATTACACGGTCAGATGCTGAATTGCATCATGTTTTTGGATTGCCTGGGCCAGAGTCATTAGAATATTTAAAAATTCCTAATCCTGAACTCATTCAGGCAGATTGGATCGCACGTTTAGATGATTTTCGCGATAGTATTTTCTTATACCCTGAAGTTCTAAATATGTTAGAGCAACTAAAAAAAGGACAATATAAAATGGGAATTGTGACCTCGAACACACCAGCCGAGTTTGCAGCACACCATGATCGATTTGGAATTGAACAATTCTTTACTGATTTTGTTTTTGCAGGAATGACTAAAAATATGAAGCCAGCCTCAGATCCAATTTTATTAGCAATGAATAATTTAGTGAGTGATCCAAGTCAGACAATTTATATTGGTGATTCTATCCATGACATGCAAGCAGCTCATAATGCTGGAATTGCATATGGAATGGCAGGCTGGGGTGTAAAAGATCGAACTGTCTTTAAAGATCAAGCAGATTATATTTTTGAAACCCCTAATGACTTAGTGGAATGGGCTAAGCAGTAGAAAGTAGGCAGTGTAATGGACAATCGAGCTATCGGTTATATTGATTCAGGTCTAGGCGGATTAACCGTAGTTAAAGCGGCGTTAGCTAAGTTACCGAATGAAGCGATTTATTATCTAGGAGATACCGCCCGGATGCCATATGGACCACGACCGCAAGCAGAAGTAGTAACTTTTACGCGCCAAATGATTCAATTTTTAGTCGACCAACAGGTTAAGATGGTAGTGATTGCTTGTAATACTGCTACTGCGGCAGCATTACCTACAATGCAACAAGAATTTGATATCCCTATTATTGGAGTGATTGAATCAGGAGCAGCAACAGCAGCAACTCTAACCAATAATAAGATCGTTGGGGTAATTGCAACACAGGGAACGATAAATTCAGGTAGTTATGTTAAGGCATTACATCAAAACAATGCTGATTTATCAGTTTATCAATTGGCAGTTCCTGAATTTGTTACTTTAGTTGAAAGTGGAACGACAGATTCAATTGAAATCCAAGCGGTTGTTGATCGAAATATGGCTAATTTTCCAAGTTCAGAAATTGATACTTTGATTTTAGGATGTACCCATTTTCCACTATTAGAAAATAGCATTCAAAAAGGACTTGGAAGTAAAGTTAAGATCGTCGATGCGGGAGCAGAAACGATAACGATGGTAGCAACACAATTAAAATCACTAAACATTATGCATCAAGAAAGTTTGCAAGTTGATCATCATGCTGATCGATATTATACAACTGGTGATGCAGCTCAGTTTAAAATGTTGGGTGAACGTTGGTTAGAACGAGACGATTTACAAGTTAGTACTTTAACGATTGGTGCTGAAAAGTTATATTTAAAATGAGGTTAATTCATGAAACAACTAATTGTTGCTACTAAAAATTCAGGTAAAGTGTCAGAAATAAAGACCTTTTTAGAGCCTTTTTCAATTGAGGTAATTTCATTAAATGATTTACCAGAAATGCCAAAGATTATTGAAAATGGTCATTCTTTTGCTGAAAATGCGTTAATTAAGGCTCGGACAATCTGTCAGGCACTACAAGTTCCAGTTTTAGCGGATGATTCTGGATTGACAATTCCAGCCTTAAACGATGAGCCTGGAATTTATTCAGCACGGTATGCTGGTGACCATAATGATACAGCTAATAATCAAAAAGTTTTGCTGAAGTTAAAAGGTGTACCAATTGATCAACGGCAAGCATCTTTCCATACGGTCATGGTTGGGATAAAACCGGATGGTAGTCAAATTATGGCTGAAGGTCAGGTGGATGGATTGATTTTGGAAACTCCTCGAGGATCTAATGGGTTTGGTTATGATCCATTATTTTATTATGAACCATATCAAAAAACGCTTGCTGAAATGAGCCCATCAGAAAAAAATACCATTTCGCATCGAGGAAGAGCTTTAAAGGTATTATCACAAAAATTTAATGAATGGTGGTAAAAAGCAAGACAAAAATGCTCTATATTTTGCTTTGATAGTTTTGTCTTGCTTTTGCCGAAAAATTGAAAGAAAAAAATATCAGTAGATAAGATTGACTGATTTGTAAAAATGTTTTTATAGAGGACGGTGATATCTTATCCGACCTCTAAGAAGGAGGACAGAATGGATTATTTAATCGTTTCAGATATTCACGGTGATCGCTCTATTTTAGAAAAAATTGTGAACCATTATGTTGATCAAGTGCAGGCAATGTTTTTCAATGGTGATTCAGAATTGAAAGCTGATGATGAACTGTTTCAGCAAATTCAACCAGTTATTGGGAACATGGACTTCGATTCATTGTTTCCTGATGATCGATTATATGGTGACCGTTGGATTAAAATTTATCAAACGCACGGTCATTTATACCATACTGAATCAGATTTAAATCTGATTCGAGAACATGTAGCACCCTTGGATGCCAATGTTGTAACATTGGGACATACACATCAATTAGGGGCCGAAATGATTGATGGAAAATTATTTATTAACCCTGGATCTATTTCACTTCCTCGAGGACCTTATGCCTATTTAAAGGGGACTTATGCTATTTTATCGGTTCAACCAAAACAGTTAGACGTACAATTTTACAATCGAGAATTAGAGCCAGTGGAAGAAATGAATTTTAGTTTTAATCGTCAAAAGTAAGAATGGAGTAGCTATTATGGCTTTTACAAAAGAGGTAACAATTCTAGGGGATGATATTACATATGAAATCAATCCAACCTTGAAAAAATATGCTCTTACGGATGTTGGGTTTGTTAAAAATAATGCGGGAACTTATGTTATGCAACGTGCACTGCAACCGGATAAAGGATTAGAAAATTCGGTTAAATTAAAAGTAGCCATAAATGGAAGTGTTGATGGTTTTAAAATGAAGGTTGTGAATGCTTCTGGAAATACCAATATTAATATTTTTAAGTCAAATAATCAGTCCGATTTAGTGGAATTGTTGCGATACTATCTCGATGAATTGGTTAGTCGTGAAATTATAAAAATAAAATAATATAGATAAAGGCCGGAACGTTTTGTTCTAGCTTTTTTTGTAAGCATTAATTAAATTATTATATTGAATTTTTAAGCTAAAAAGGAATGGTTAATACACTTATCTTTTTTAAGTTCGTGATTTAAATAAAAAAGTAAAAATAATTTGCTTTTTGTTAATAAATTGCGGTAAAATTTAAATATAATAAAAAAAGGCGGAACGGAAATGATTGAACGATATACGCGGGCGGCGATGCAGAAAGTATGGTCATTAGAACAACAATACCAATCATGGCTGGAAGTGGAAATTGCAGTTATGGATGGCTTGGTACAAGAAGGTGGACGAGTTTCTGAATTGCGATCGATCCGACCAACAGTTACTGAATTGGCGTTAGTTGAGCAAAATGCAAAATTTAATGTTGAAGAAATCGCTGATTTAGAAAAAGTTACCAAACATGATATGGTTGCGTTTACCCGAAATATATCAGCTTCATTAGGGCCTGAAAAAAAGTGGATTCATTATGGATTAACAAGTACTGACGTAGTAGATACCGCACAAGCTCTTCGTTTGCGAGATGCTAATAAAATTATTCGGAAAGAATTAATCGCATATAGCGATGTCTTACGTCGTTTAACTTTGAAATATAAGACAACGGTTATGATGGGTAGAACTCATGGTGTTCATGCTGAACCAACCACGTTTGGGTTGGTTTTGGCCCGTTACTACCAAGCATCATTACGAAATTTAGAACGTTTTGATCGAGTGGCATCTGAAATGGAAACAGGAAAATTGTCGGGGTCCGTTGGTACTTTTGCAAATATTTCGCCTGAAGTCGAGATGGCAGCGATGAAACGATTAAAGCTGCAACCACAACCGGTTGGTTCACAAGTTTTACCAAGAGATTTGCATGCTGATTATATTTCGACTTTGGCTTTAATTGGAACTTCATTAGAGGAAGTTGCTGTTGAAATTCGAGGACTGCAACGTTCAGAAATTCATGAAGTCGAGGAGGGGTTTGCTGGAGGACAAAAAGGTTCTTCTTCAATGCCGCATAAACGTAATCCAATTGGCTCAGAAAATATTGTTGGTCTTTCACGAGTTTTACGGGGGATGACAATTCCGGCCTATGAGAATGTTCCGTTATGGCATGAACGAGATATTTCGCATTCTTCAGCAGAACGGGTCATTTTACCTGAGGCAACGTCGACATTAGACTATATGTTACATCGGATGACCAATATTCTTGATAATTTACAAGTATTTCCAGAACAAATGAAAAAGAATATGAATAGAACTTATGGTTTAATTTATTCACAACGATTGATGTATGCACTAATGGATGATGCTGATTTTTCAAGAGAGCAAGCATATGATGTAGTACAACCATTAACTGCACGTGCCTGGGATGAACAAATTCAATTTAGAAGTTTAGTTGATGCTGATCCAGTGATTCAAGAAAAATTAAGTAAGAAGCAAGTTGATGATGCATTTGATTATCATTGGCATTTACGTCATGTTGACGATGTGTTTGCTCGTCTTAATTTGAATGATGGTGAGTAAAAAAAGTAATAACGATTATAAAAATAAAAAACAATAAATAAAACTGGGGCATAATTTGTCTCAGTTTTTTTCTATAGGTGGGAATCATAAGTTAAAGTTAACTTTCAAGGTTTTCTTGTTATATAATAGAAGTAACACACAATAAGGGAGTAAGGCATGACAAAATTATATTTTATTCGTCACGGTAAAACAGAATGGAACAACGAGGGACGCTTCCAAGGAGCGCAAGGAGATTCACCATTGTTACCGGAGTCATACGAACAAATTGAAAAATTGGGAAACTATCTACAAGATATTGAATTTAAACATGCTTTTATTTCACCACTAAGGCGGGCACGTCTAACAGCTGAGGGAACATTAAGCCTACTTAAGAATCGACCATCAATGACTTTGAATTCTGGGTTAATTGAATTTAAATTGGGTGCTTGGGAAGGGCAGACTTTTGCTGCTGTGAAGAAAAATCAAGCAGAACAATATGAGGCCTGGCGTAATCATCCCGACCAATATGATGCCACCCAAGTTCCTGGAGCAGAGACATTTGAAGCCGTTCAAAAACGGTTTAAATATGCAGTTGATGAAGCAGTTCGAGCTTACGGTGGAGAAGATGTCAATTTGATTTTCTTTGCGCATGGTATGTTGTTGACAATTGGAATTGAAACTTTGTTAGAAAAGCCGTTAGCCCAATTACGGGCACGAGGTGGCTTAAGCAATACTTCAACATCTATTTTAGAGACCAATGATGGACAGACTTATCATGAAATTTCACGAAACGATACAAGCTATTTAGGAGTCATTGACGATCCAAGTAATACGATATAAATTGACAGGAGGTACAATTACATATGGTAGAAGCAAAAGATGAAGAAAACAAACTACAAGCCGATATGCATCAATTGGTCGAACTAATTCAAAAAGATGAGAATAATTGGCGTGCTTATGTTGATTTAGTCAATTTATTGGCAACAAGTGAAAATTTAGTTGAGGCTGAGGAACTGGGTCTTAAAAGTTTAGCGCTATTTAAGGAAGATCAAGTTGCACAAGACAATTTACATTATACGTTGGGTAACGTCTATTATTTAGCTGGTAGCTACGAACGCGCGAATGAATTCTTTCAATTAGTTACTGATGAGCAATTAAAGTATGATGCTGTTATGATGCAGGCTCAAACTTGGTATAATCAACAAAATTATCAAAAAGCTCTCGTTTATGCACTAACCGGGACGGAAATGCCGGAAAATGATTTAGCTGGTTTTATTTTACTAGGTAATATTTGGTTAAGTTTAGAAAATATGGAACAAGCAGCATCTGCTTTTGAACAGGCATTAAGCTTTGATGAAAATAATTTTGATGCCAATTTTGGCCGGGGATTAATTGCAACTGTTTTAAAAGAGGCCTCGAACCCTTGGTTTAAACGAGCACAAGCTCTTGATGAAAAACATTTTGAACAACAAGCAGGGCAATTAGATGCTTTAACGCAAATTATGATGGGAAATGATACCAATGAATGATATTCGCGATTTAATGGTGGATGATGCACCAGCGATGATTGCTCAGGTTCAAGGAATTATTTTTTCAGCAACAGATAGCTTTTATAAAGTGATTGCAGTTAAGATTGATGAAAAGAACTTTGAATATGATGGGGATGAAATTACAGTCACTGGTTCTTTTGGAGATCTTCAAATTGGATCAAATTATCAATTCACTGGTCAACTTAAAAATCATGCTCGTTTTGGACAACAGTTTGCGAGTGAACATTATCAACGGTTAGATACCAGTTCAGCAGCAGGATTAGTGCAATACCTTTCTGGAGCTGATTTTACGGGAATTGGTGCTAAAACAGCTGAAAAAATTGTCGATAGTTTAGGTACAGATGCAATTGACCAAATTTTAGATAATCCGGCTGTGTTAAATAATATTGGGTTGAGTGAAAAGCAAAGTTCCACGCTTGTAGAACAGTTAAAACAATCCGATGGGATGGAACGTTCAATTATTGCTTTGAACCAATTTGGCTTTGGATCGGCTTTAGCAACTACTATTTATGAGCACTATGAAAATGAAACCTTAGAAATCCTTAAAAATGATCCATATCGAATGGTGTGGGAAATTGACGGAGTTTCATTTAATCGAATTGATCAAATTGTTTTACAAGAAGGTTTGGATCCCCTTGATCCCAGACGCATTCAAGCAGGGATTGTCGCAGCTATGAATAAAGCGACTTTTGAACAAGGGGACACATATGTTGAATTAAGTGTTCTAAGTTATGCTGCTAAACGGTCGTTAGAACGAAATGACCATACACAAATTGAACCGGAAGTAATACAAAATGCTTTGCTGGATTTAGTAGAGCAAGAAATTGTTGTTGCAGATGATGATCGGTTATTTATGACCAACTTATACTATGCAGAAGTTGGAATTGCTCAACGAATTGTGGAACTAAATTCGCAAAAAGGTATCTTTCCAAGACGTGCCGTTGAAAAAGTCCTTAAGCAGGTAGAAAAGCAACATCAACTGCAATATACTGATGAGCAGCATGAAGCAATGCTAGCCGCTTTAACAAGTAAATTGTTTATTTTAACGGGAGGACCTGGGACCGGTAAAACTACCATTATTAATGGGGTTGTCGATGCCTTTGGCCGTTTGTTACAACAAGATGGTTTAGATGAAGATAAAATTGAGTCAGCAATTAAGTTAGCAGCACCTACCGGACGAGCAGCTAAGCGTTTATCCGAAGCGACTGGGAAACCAGCGGCGACAATTCACCGTTTGCTAGGTATTTCAGGACGTGAAAGTTTATCCGATTTAGATTTAGATCCATTAGAAGGGCAACTTTTAATAATTGATGAGATGTCAATGGTAGATACTGAACTATTTAGCTTCTTGTTAGAAAACACCCCTAATTCAATGCAAATTATTTTAGTAGGAGATAAAGATCAACTGCCATCAGTAGGTCCGGGTCGAGTTTTCTATGATTTGCTAAGTAGTGGAAAGTTAAATTATCGCGAATTGGCAACAATTCATCGACAAGACGCAGATTCTACGATTATTGAATTAGCTAATGAAGTTAAACGTGGGCAACTACCTATTGATTTAATGCAGCGTCAGCCCGATCGTTCATTTTTCCCCGCACACGTTCAACAAATTCCGGATGCGATGGAAAAAATCATTATGAGTTGGATTGAACGAGGCAATTCAGTTCGCGATATGCAAATTTTAGCGCCGATGTATAAAACTGATGCAGGAGTAAACCGGTTAAATCTATTAGCTCAAGATCTTTTTAATCCTAAGACAAAACAGAAGCGTGAGATAATGTGGCGTGAAGGCGATTTTGAATTTGGCTTTAGAATTGGCGATAAAGTCATGCAAAAAGCCAATGATCCAGAACACGATGTTTTTAATGGTGATATTGGTTATATCAAAACGATTATGTTTGCGAAAGATCCTGAAAATGAAATGAAAGTTGATTACATTGAAGTTGATTTTGACAATAATTATGTTTTGTATCAAAGAACTGATTTTATGAATCTTACTTTAGCTTATGCAACCACAATTCATAAAGCTCAAGGCGGTGAATATTCATTAGTTATTATGCCGTTAGTACAGGCTTTTAACCGAATGCTACAACGCAATTTGCTTTACACTGGCCTTACACGAGCGAAGGATTCGTTGGTTCTATTGGGCGAACCAGGGGCATATCAACAGGCTGCTCAAACTGAGGGAGCTAAACGGAAAACGATGCTACCTACGCGTTTGGAAAAAGCTTTAGTGGGAATTTTACCTAAAGGCCCAACGCAAAAGGTGGAAGTTTCCGATCAAGATGTAGCAGTAGATCGGGATAATAAAGTTATATCAGAAAAGGGTTCTAAAACTGAATGGATCGATGACATAACTGAGCCTGGTTTAAACCATGAGCAACAATCTATAGCGATTAAAGAGGAAGTACCAGTTAATAAAAATCAGCTTAAACTCGCCATGATTCAAGCACAAACGATAGACCCCAATGTGGGGATGATGGGGGTGTCACCTTATGACTTTATGTAAATTAAATGCAACTCAGCGTAAATTTATTTTAGGGTTGGGGGCGCTGTTAATCGGCTTAAAAGTCCATCATCGGACTGCTGAATAGGAGGATTTTATGCAATTACAAAAATTACCATTAGAATTTGAAAATGCTTTGCCAATCGTACAAAAACTTGAGGATGCTGGATATGAAGCGTATTTTGTTGGCGGTTCGGTCCGGGATACTTTATTAAAAAAGCCAATTCATGATGTCGATATTGCAACTTCAGCCTATCCAGAAGAAGTTAAAACTATTTTTAATAAAACTGTTGATACTGGAATTGAGCATGGGACTGTGATGGTATTAGATCATGGAAATGGTTACGAAATTACTACATTTCGAACAGAATCATCTTACACTGATTTTAGACGTCCAGATGAAGTTAAATTTGTGCGGCAACTGGCTGATGATTTAAAGCGTCGTGATTTTACCGTAAATGCTTTAGCAGTTAAAAGTAATGGTGAAATTGTGGATTTATTTGATGGATTAACTGATCTAAGGCAACAAACTTTACGAGCAGTTGGAAGTGCTGATGAACGATTTCATGAGGATGCTTTACGAATGATGCGTGCTGTTCGTTTTGCTGCCCAATTAGATTTTAATTTGGATCCTGAAACGAAATTGGCTATTAAAAATAATGCAGAATTATTGCAAAATATATCAGTTGAACGAATTAATGTTGAATTCACTAAATTATTGCAAGGTAAAAATGCCCAATTTGGATTATTAGCATTGCTAAGCACGGGTCTAAATGAATATATGCCAGGGCTCAATCATACAGAAATTGATTTATGGGGATATGCAGAATTATTGGCCGTTGATCAAGCACATACGGATGCTGAAGCTTGGACTTTGCTGGCTTTTGAATTAGGATTAACCACTGTGGATGTGAAGGATTTTTTGAAATTATGGAAGCAAAGTAATGAATTAATTCAAACCATTCAGCGTTCGTTAGATCTTTTGAATCAATTGCGCTTAGATGATGCAAGTAATTGGCAATTATACGCAACTGGTTCAGCAATAGACAATGCACTATCGGTACTGAAATTAAGTGAATTGACCATTGATTCAGAGCGATTAAGAGAACGGTATCAAAATTTAGCAATTCATCAACGCAATGACCTAAAAGTGAATGGTAAAATTTTGAAAGATAAACTTAATTTAAATCCGGGACCAATTCTAGGTAAATTATTAACTGTCTTAGAACAAGCGGTGGTTGCGGGACAAGTTAAAAACGATGAGACAATTTTATTGAAATATGCTGCTGATTATCTTCAAAAACATCCAAAAGTATAATTTAACCTAAGTTTAAATTATGGATGGTATGATAAATGATATAAATATTAGGAAGATAGTGGGGATAGTATATGAATAGAAAACGACTAACTCAGCAAGGCTGGTTTCGAGTTTTAGCCATGGTAATTGCATTGGAAATGGTAGCTATCGCTATAAATTTCTTTTATGCACCAATTCATGTTGCAGCAGGTGGTGCAACTGGAGTTGCAATTTTATTGGATACGGCCTTTGGCATTAATCGCTCATTAACCGTTTTGATTTTTAATATTGCGATGATTATTTTATCGATCATTTTCTTAGACCGAAAAAGTGTTCGTAATATCACAGTTGGTAGTTTTCTACTGCCACTCTTGATGTACATAACTCCTAGCTATAAATTAGTTAATGACGCTGTTTTAGCGGTTATTATTGGCGGAGGAATTTTTGCAACTGGGGTGGCTTTATTATACCGCTTGGAAGCTTCAGCAGGTGGGACCACTGTGCCACCTATGATTTTAAAGAAATTCTTTGGAATCAATACTGCTGTTTCATTACTTTGTATTGATTTAACTATTACGTTATTTAATTTAATTGTCTCAAGTACGAATGCTTTCTTTTTAGCGGCTTTTTCATTGGTTGTGACGATGATTGTAATGCGTTATATTGAAACTGGGTTTGATTTAAAGCGCCAAGTTCAAATTATGAGCAATGATCATTTATCAGAAATTCACAAAATGTTATTGGATGAGAAATTGAGTTTGACTATTTATGAAGCCAGAGGTGGTTATACTAATGATGCCCGTGAGATGATTATGGTTATGTTAAATGGTAATGAATATGCTCACCTTTTACGTAAAATTCATGATATTGATCCCGATGCTTTTATTACCACCACCAACGTAACAGAAGTTCATGGTGGAAGTTTGGGATATTAATTTGAAAGAAGATAGTAATTCAAGAAAGTTCAGAAAGGACGTTGATTCATGAGCGATCAATATCAATTTAATCAGTATCTTGATGCGGGAAATATTGATATTAGTTTAGTTTTATTGCAAAGATATCATGAAATCGGTTTGACAGATCAAGAATTGATCATATATTTACAAATTAAAGCTATGCTAGATCGAGGGTATGTTGAACCAAGTACGGAAAAAATCGCTAAATATATGGGCTTGCAGCCAACGCAAGTTTTCTCAGGAATTGAAAATATGCGTGCTAAGAATTTAGTAGTTTTTGAAACTAAACGTGATGAAAACAAACGATTGATAACTACTCTGAATTTTCATCAGTTATATCAAAAACTATTGGAATTACCGGATGAATCAGCTGTTCGAGCAGTTGATCGACAGTCGAATAATAATAATAGTTTTCGACAAATTAAAGATGAGCCAACACGAGCAGAAATTTTACTATGTTGGAACAGGAATTTGGCCGATCGCTTTCACCAATTGATTTAGAAATTGTTAGTAATTGGTTTGATGTTGATCATTTCTTACCAGTATTAATTCAAGAAGCGATTAAGGAAGCTGTGGCGAATCAAGCTTTGAATTTACGATATATTGAATCAATTTTGGTGAATTGGACTAAGCAAAATTATCATTCTAAACAGGATGTTTTAAAAAATTCAAAAAGGCGTAAGAACTTTCAAAATAAGCAAAATGGTATTAAAAAAGACACGCCTAAGATTCCTTTGGATGTTGACCTGTTAAGTTTGGACCCCAAACAATTATAAAAATTAAAGGGAACAATTAATGAAAAAGTGGAAAAAAAGTAAAATAAATGGTGTTTTACCTGAACAATTATCGGCGACAGTAAATCGGGTAAATGATTTAGGCGATATTGTCATGGATAGTGCTCTGGCTGGTGATTTTCGTTCCTTTTTAACAGGTGATCGAGTGACTGGTTTTGCTATTGGTGTGGTCGTTGGAAACGCCTTTTCCAATTTTGTGAAGGATTTTGTTAATTTAATCAGTGGGATGTTACATTTTTTAGGTATTTGGATCCAAAAAGGTATCTGGCAATTTAACGTTATCCCTTGGGCTGATTTTGGCAAATCTTTTTTGACAATGATTTTGATTGCTGGTTCTGTGTTTTTCTTTATTCGGATCCTAAATACTTTCGTTGCAAGAAATCCTACAGAAAAATTTGGATATAATGTTAATTTAATGGAAATTAAAGCTTTACGTAAAGAACAGCAGGAAACAAATCAATTATTGTCAGAATTAATATCGTTAGAGAAAAAACGGCAAAATTAGGTTAAAATGTTATAATGGATTTATTAAATAAATGGGGTTAAAATAATGAAAAAATATGATAAATTAGCAAAAAAGCAAGCAACTAAGATGACAAAAGATATTGAACTACAACTCAAGCGGGGACAAATTCATGTAGAACTGGTTGATTCACCAGAAGAAATGGATGAATTCTTAGCTGGATTACATTAATTTTTTAACAGTAAATCGAAAGATCTTCGCGTTTGCTAAAAATTTAATGTAAAGGAGGTATGCATGATGGAGATGGAACGAATTAATGAGGATACTATTCGGGTTCTAGTTACTAAAGAAGATTTAGATGAACGTAGTATTTCGTTGGTGGATTTACTTAGTAACCAAGACGAAGTTGAAAAATTCTTTTATAGTATTTTAGCTGAGGTCGATGTGGAACATGATTTTGAGCAAAATGAAGCGGTCTCTTTCCAGGTGATGCCTAGTAAAAAGGGATTAGAAATTTTTATTACTAAAAATATGACCGACGATCAGGTACCAAAAGAGATTTTGGATAAGCTGATGGGATCTGAAAAAAATGAAGTTGATGAAACTCGTGATGAAGTATCAGATGATACTTTGCACGAATTGTTAGAAACTGACCAAAATGAGCAACGTAACAAAACTGATGATAGTGCAGCATTGTCTGGCAACGAAAAAGCGGGTCAAATTGCTAAGACTCCACAAAGCTTAACTTTTAAATTTAATGATTTCGAGTCATTGATTCAATTATCACAGGTCTTGGAGATTGAGGCAGCTAATAAGTTGGTTCAATATGATGGTGCTTATTATCTTGAATTACTATTTGACGAAACTTATCAATTAAATGAGATTAAAAATATTACTGCAATCGCCCGCGAATTTGGAAAACTTTCTGCAGTCGCAACGGCAGTTTTGGCTGAACATGGTAAAATTATTTTTGAAACCAAAGCGCTTAGTGAAATTGTAGAATATTTCAAATAAATTATTTTTAATAAACAAAAGCTAAAATTTAATTTAATAGTAGTTAATGTTTTACGTTAAAATGGGTCCTTACTTGTTGTAGGGACTTTTTTTATTGGAGATATAAAAATATTATTCGCAATTAATCAACATACAAACCAAGTTACAAGTGCTAAATGTGCTAATCGAGATATAGAGTATCGATGCTTAGACTGTCATCAGTTGGTGCTTTTAAGATTTGGACAGATTAGGCTACCATATTTTGCACACCAAGCACTAGCATCATGTCAAATTTTTAGCGACAATGAAAGTAAAGAGCATGTTTCTGGAAAATATCAATTAGCTACTTATTTTACTGAACGGGGTTATCAGGTAGAATTAGAACAATATTTACCAAAAATCAAACAACGACCAGACATGATGCTCTTGTATCCTGAGAAAAAGCAAAAATTTATGATTGAATATCAATGTTCACCAATTACTATAGAATATATAAAGGCACGTAATCTGGGATATCAACAAATGGGATTGTTAGTCCGATGGATTTTAGGAAAGCCATATCAGAAAAAACAATTACAGGATGGGACTTTGGCTAAATTTGCTCAGCCCATCGGAGCAAATCAAATTGGGATATGTTTTTGGAATACCCAAAAGAAACAGTTATTTAAAATTCCATGGTTAAAATTAGATGGTCAAAGGTCAATAAAAAATTATGTAAAGCTGAAAAAATTAGCAGATTTACAAATCAAGCAATTAGTGAGACAGAGCAAATCATTTAATATTATAAATAATCAACTTTATCAAATGCATCGTTCGCTATGGGGAATTCCATGGGAGTTGCATAATTTTAAACATTTAACTGGTGGGCTAAAATGTTCTAATACCTTGGCATTAGTTCAATTATATTTATTTATTGAAGAACAGCAACGATGTACAAAAGATACACTGTTTGATTTTACTAAAACTTTACCTTGGTATGAATTTTGTAGTATGGATCAAGGAGTTGTCCAAAGGCTTTGGTTGGATCAAGTATTAAGTGAGTGGACTAATTTAAAGTTGGTTTCATGGGAATCAAATTATTGGTTTTTATTACGAGAACCAACTTGGTTTAATCATTTAGATTTAAAAATAATGTCATTGCATCAACATAATGAAACCCTTATTGGAAAGGATAGTGGTAGAATTAAATACATAAATTAAAGAGAGATGGAGAAAATTAATGGTAAAAGAAATTCCAATCCGTTCAGAAGTGCCTACAAGCCAAACTTGGGACTTAACAACGATTTTTAAAGATGATCAAGCTTTTGACGCTGCTGTTGAAGATTTGAATCTACGACTTGAATTATCAGATGCTTTGGCTGAAAAGGTGTCTAATTCTGGTCAAGATTTATATCAAGCTCTACAATATGGTTTAAGCTTGATGCGTGATTTAGAAAAAGTATATGTGTATGCATCAATGAAGTCTGATCAAGATACTGGTAATCAATATTATCAAGGCTTAAATGCAATTGCTGGAAATTTAGCGGCACAAGTATCAAGTGCAATTGCCTTCTTTGATCCAGCAGTATTAAGTCTTTCGGATCAACAATTAGCTGAAATGTTTGAGACTGAGCCTAGATTAAAGGACTATCAACATTATTTTGAAACGATTCTAACGCAAAAAGGGCATGTTCTATCACGGGAAAGCGAAGAACTTTTGGCTGGGGCTTCTGAAGTCTTTAATGCTTCGCAAAATACATTTAGTATTTTAGATAATGCGGATATGGAATTTGGAGCAGTTGAAAATGAAGATGGTGAATTCGAACAATTGACGAATGGTGTTTATAGCCGCTTGTTAGAGTCGTCTAATCCAACAGTCCGTAAAAATGCTTTTCAAACTTTCTATCAATCTTATGCGCAATTAGAGAATACGTTTGGAACACTTATTAGTGGAAATGTTAAACAACAAAATTTTCAAGCGCAAGTTCGAAACTATCAATCAGCTCGTGAAGCGGCCTTGGCACAAAATCATATTCCAGAAGTTGTTTATGATAATTTGGTTGAAACTACACATCAAGCCTTGCCTCTGTTACATCGTTATGTAGCACTTCGTAAAAAAATGTTGAAGTTACCTGAATTACATTCATATGATTTGTATACACCTATTTTAGGAACACCTGATTTTGATATCGACTATGAATCAGCTAAGGCGATGGCTTTGGAAGCTCTGAAGCCTATGGGTGATGAATATCTATCAATTATGAATGATGCCTTTGATGAACGTTGGATTGACGTTGTTGAAAATAAAGGGAAACGTAGTGGAGCATATTCGGGAGGATCGTATGATACCAATCCCTTCATGCTATTAAATTGGGTGGATAATTTAAATAATTTGTACACCCTGGTTCATGAAATGGGACATTCGGTTCATAGTTATCAAACTCGAAATAATCAGCCTTATCAATATGGAGATTACCCAATCTTTTTAGCTGAGATCGCTTCAACTACCAATGAGAATCTATTAACTGATTATTTGTTAAAGACAATTACGGATCCACAAATTCGAGCTTATATCTTGAATCAATACCTAGATGGATTCAAGGGAACTATGTTTAGGCAAACTCAATTTGCTGAATTTGAGCAATGGATGCACGAAAAGGATGCAAGCGGGGTACCTTTAACGGCAGAAGTTCTTGATGATGCGTATCTGGATTTGAATCAAGAATATTATGGTCCAGCGTTGACCGTTGATCCAGAAATTGCATATGAGTGGGCTCGTATTCCACACTTCTATTACAATTTCTATGTATTTCAATATTCGACTGGCTTCGCTGCAGCGACGGCCTTAGCAGAGCAAATTTTGCATGGAGGAACTGAAGGAGTGGCTGCTTATATGAGCTATCTACAAGCTGGTTCATCAGATTTTCCATTGGAAGTTATTAAAAAAGCTGGCGTTGATATGGCTAAAACGGATTATTTACAAGCAACCTTTGACGTCTTTGAACAACGTCTAAATGAATTTGAATCTATTATTGATACGCTTTAATAATTATATTTTAGCGAGGTTATTCTAATTATTTTAGATTTAATTAGGTCTTGCTGAAAGATAAGTTTAGGCATATAATTTTCTAGTACGCTAAGATCGTAGAAAAAATAAAGTTAGATGCATTCAGCAAGTTATCGTTAATGTGAGGATAATTGTATCTTTTTATGGGGAGCTACGGGAGCGCTTTAAAATTTAAATGAAGCTGTCAAATGATGATCTTAACATTATCGTTTGGAAGCAGGGTGGAACCGCGTTAAAAACGTCCCTGCATCAATCATGTTTAATTTGATTGGTGCAGGGATTTTTATTTTGAAATCAATCAAAAAACTAGTTGGAGAAAGGAATTAAAATGAGTAATACTTTATCAGTTCAAGATATTATTTTAAAATTGCAAGGCTTTTGGGCCAAGCAAGGGGCGATGTTGATGCAATCATATGACACAGAAAAAGGGGCGGGGACTATGTCACCGTACACTTTTTTGCGCGCTAATGGTCCAGAACCATGGCATGCCGCTTATGTTGAGCCCTCACGTCGTCCAGCAGATGGTCGGTATGGAGATAATCCAAACCGTCTGTATCAACATCACCAGTTTCAAGTAGTTATGAAGCCTTCTCCTGATAATATTCAAGAACTATATTTAGCTTCTCTTGAAGAATTGGGAATTGACCCACTTGAACACGATATTCGTTTCGTGGAAGATAACTGGGAAAACCCTTCAATGGGTGCAGCTGGGATTGGTTGGGAAATCTGGCTTGATGGAATGGAAGTGACGCAATTTACATACTTCCAACAAGTTGGAGGAATCCAAGTTGACGCTGTGACTTCTGAAATCACCTATGGTTTGGAGCGTTTAGCATCATACATTCAAAATGTTCCAACAGTCTATGATTTGGAATGGGGAAATGGGGTTTTGTATGGTGATATCTTCAAAGAACCTGAATTTGAACATTCAACCTACTCATTTGAACAATCTGATCAAAAAATGTTATTACGGCATTTTGATGAATATGAAGCAGAAGCACAACGTTTATTGGATCAAGGGTTAGTTCACCCTGCATACGATTATATTTTAAAGTCTTCACATACCTTTAATCTGTTAGATGCTCGGGGAACTGTTTCAGTTACGGAACGAGCTAAATATTTGAGTCGGATTCGTAAGATGGCGCGCCAAGTTGCACGGGCCTTTATTGATGAGCGTAAAAAGTTAGGATTCCCATTATTAAAGGATGAAGCACTACGAAATAAATATTTACCAGATGAAACGGAGGAAAACTAAAATGGCTGACTTTTTGATGGAAATTGGTTTAGAAGAAGTACCTGCACATTTAGTAACCCCAGCCATTAACCAACTGGTTGAGCGAACCGCAGCTTTTTTTGATGAACATCGCTTAGAACATGGAGAAATTCAACCATATTCTACACCGCGACGGTTAGCTGTTTTGGTACATGATGTTGCAAATCAAGCTTCTGATATTGAAGAAGAAATGAAGGGCCCAATCAAGCGGGCTGCTTTAGATGCAGATGGAAATTTCACCAAGGCGGCACAAGGTTTCGCACGTGGAAAAGGAATGACCACTGATGACATTATTTTTAAAGAATTTAATGGACAAGAGTTTGTTACATTAAGCCGACATGAAGTAGGTAAATCAGCACAAGAAGTATTAAGCCATTTTGATGAAGTTGTGACAAAAATGGCCTTTTCAACAACTATGAAATGGGCACGACATACCTTTGAATATGTTCGTCCAATTCGTTGGATGGTAGCCTTGTTGGACGCCGATTTAATCGAATTTGAAGTTTTAGATGTAAAAACTGATCGAACATCTCGTGGACATCGTTTCTTAGGTCATGATGTTGAAATTAGACATGCAAAAGATTATGTAGATAGTTTGAAAAACGAATCAGTGATTGTTGATGCTCAAATGCGAAAAAATATGATCAAAGATCAAATTAAGAAATTAGGAATTGATAATAACTGGCATGTTGTAGTTGATGCTGGATTACTTGAAGAAGTGAATAATATTGTTGAATTCCCAACGGCCTTTGCAGGACAATTCTCTGATGATTATTTGGAACTACCAGATGAAGTTTTGATTACTTCAATGAAAGAACACCAAAGATTCTTCCACGTTCAAAATCAAGCAGGGCAATTACTACCATTCTTTATTTCAGTTCGAAATGGTAATCAAGAGCACCTTGAAAATGTGATTGCTGGAAATGAAAAAGTTTTGGTAGCCCGTTTAGAAGATGCTAAATTCTTCTATCAAGAAGATCAAAAGCATGACATTAATTTCTATAATGAAAAATTAGAAGTAGTCTCATTCCATGAAAAATTAGGTTCAGTTGCTGCACATACTCGCCGAGTACGGGTACTAGCTGATATTATTTCTGCTCATTTATCATTTAATGAGGAGACGAAGCAACTTTTGAGCCGTGCTAGTTCAATTTATAAATTTGATTTGATGACAGGAATGGTTGGCGAATTTGATGAATTGCAAGGTGTCATGGGTGAAATTTATGCTCAACACTTTGGAGAAGAATCAGCTGTAGCCCAAGCCATTCGTGAACACTACATGCCTATTTCCGCGGATGGAGTATTACCAACTTCTGAACTAGGTAAGGTTTTGGCAGTGGCAGACAAGTTAGAATCATTAATGGCCTTTTTTGCTGGTGATATGATCCCATCTGGTTCAAATGATCCATATGCATTGCGTCGAGCTGCTTCTGGATTAGTGGCTATCTTGGCAGATAATCAATGGCATCTTGATTTGAATCAAATTTTGGATGAATTTATTGTAGCCATGCAAAAGCAAGGCGATCAATCTGGATTGCCAGCGCCAATTCTAGATCAATTACCAGCTCAAATTAATAATGTAATCCACTTCTTAACGGATCGAGTAGTTAAAGAATTACAAGATCAACAAATTCGACGTGATATTATCGATGCAGTTACTAAAAATGATAGCTCCGATATGGTATCAATGTTGGCTAATGCTAAAATGTTACAGGTTGAAAGCCAAACTCCAGCTTTCCGAAGTGGGATGGAAGCGTTAAGTCGGGTGGCTCGTCTGGTAGTTAAGAACCCAACATCAGCACAAGTCGATCCTGCTTTATTTGAAAATGAGGCTGAGATGGATTTGAATCGCGGAATGAAGCGATTCCAAGAGGATCAAACACAGGATCGTTTGCAACAATTGCTGAATTTGGAGCCATTGATTTCAGCTTATTTTGATCAAACGATGGTTATGGTAGATGATGAAGCTGTTAAAAATAACCGTTTGGCAACTTTGGCACAGGTTCAAACTGAAACTACTAAAATTGCGAATGTTTTGGAATTACAATTAAAATAATTTACTGTTATTTTAATCATCGATAATTATTATCGAAAAGGTTAGGCCGATTTTTTTTGGTCTAGCCTTTTATTGTGAA
>AEKF01000013.1_pt1 | contig 70179 bp, 71 predicted proteins | sample 342668 | NCBI WGS metagenome assembly AEKF01 (sample SAMN02954267, study PRJNA50815) | food metagenome | biome: terrestrial; feature: fermented food; material: kimchi; isolation source: Jonggazip commercial cabbage kimchi | place: South Korea | collected 2009-06 | reverse complement strand
TCTCATTTGAGGTACTTCTTTTTTGTAAGTTGATTGTACTAGGTTCATGTACTTTGGTCAGTAATTACGGTATAATGTAATTACTAAGATTTTTGGGAGGTCAACATTCTTATGGTTACATTATTTTTATCACCGAGTTGTACCTCATGCAGAAAAGCGAAGCAGTGGTTGGAAGAACACAATATTTCCTACCTTGAAAGAAATTTAAGTAAAGAACCATTACGAGCAGAAGAAGTGAGTAAAATGTTGCGCTTAACTGAAGATGGTACGGATGAGATAATTTCTAGACGTTCAAAAGTTTTTGCAAATTTAGATATGTGTTTAGAGGATCTTACTATAAATGGGTTGATTAAGTTGATTGTGGAATATCCTTCATTACTTAAGCGACCAATAATTATTGATGATCGGCGCATGCAAGTGGGTTACAATGAGGATGAAATTCGTCGCTTTTTGCCACGGACTGTGCGGCAGCGCGAATTAATTCGTGCAACATATAAGGCTGACTTTGAGGAAGAAGCGAAGAACTTAGTTGTTGAAGAAGTATGAGATTTTTTTGAATGAAATATCAGCTCTGATCTATAAATTTTGAAAGGAATATTAATATGGAAAAGGAAAGAATTAATGAAAATACAATCCGTGTTATGATTGATAATTCTGATTTAAAAGATCGTGGAATTACTGTAATGGAATTATTAGGTAATCATGAAAAAATCGAATCTTTTTTTTATAATATTTTGTCTGAAGTAGATACTGAGCATGATTTTGAAGATGATGATCAAGTTTCGTTTCAAATTTTACCAAACCGTAATGGATTGGAATTATTCATTTCACGACTAGATGAAGAAAACAAAATTTCTGACATATTAGATAATATTACTAATTTTTCTAGTAAGCAACCGGCAAATATTGATAATATTTCTGACAAGAGACGTCACGAATTGCGTCAATCAGATAAAGGAGATATTGTGAAATCAAAAGTATCTTCAAGTGATCATAAAGATGGTTCTCAAGAGAACTTTGAAAATACGCAAGTAATATTGGCGTTATCAGATTTTGAGAATGCTATTGCTATTGCGAATAGCCTTAAAATCGAAAATTTAGTCTCTGACCTATATTTGTATGAGGGTGCGTATTATTTAAATCTATTAGTTCCGGATCATTCTGTCAGTCAAGAACAATTAAAAAATGAATTGGCAATTGCTTTAGAATTTTCTCGTATCAGCCATGTTACACATGAGGTTCTGCATGAACATGGACAACTTATATTGAAGCATGAGGCACTTGAAAAAATTAAAAGTTTATTTTCTTAAACGCTACAAAGCGTTTTTTTTTGGTACAATTAAATAAGATTATTTAAGAGGTTAAAGAGGAAAAATATGAATAACATATTATTATTGGTAGCGACAATTGCATTTGCATGGATTCTGTTTTCATTTGCTGGTTGGCTTTGGGTGTTTGTCTCGGCAAAAATGCATGGGACATTGTTAAAGCCCATTGAATTTACTGAAAAACTAGAAGCCGATAATGGTCAAATTATTGACGTACGTGAAAGTACGTTGTATAAACGATCACACATTTTAGGATCTCGAAACATTGTTGCTATGAATTTTTTGCAGGGAAAATCTGGTTTGCGTAAAGATCGCGATATTTTTTTATACGATGATAACCTTCGTGACGCTGTGCGAGCTGCTAAATCATTAAGCAAACAAGGTTTTGAAAAAGATAAGGTTTTCATATTACGAGGCGGTTTTAATCGTTATGAAGGTAAAAAGACAAAATAAAAGAACTGCAATAGTGCGGTTCTTTTTCTTAGTATCGTGATTGATGTGCAGCAACGCTTCTTCTGATAGCTGCTTTAGAGACTTCATTGTACTCTTCTTCTGCCTTTTCAATAGGCTTGATGACTTTGTGACGATATACTAAAGCACTTCCAGCAACTGCAGCAGCTGTTCCAAAAGTTCCAATGATAACACCTAATTTAAATGATTTCATATTTTTTCCACTTTCTTAAGTTTCTTTAAGTACTATTATCAACCATTTCAGCGCATTTGTAAATAACTATGATTGGGTAAAACATGACAGAAATAATAGCACACCGCGGATATCGAATCGTTGCTCCAGAGAACACACTACCTGCTTTTGAGGCAGCCTTGGCATATGATATTGATATGCTTGAAACTGATGTACATCGTACTAAAGATGGGTATCTTGTAGTTATCCATGATGAAACAGTAGATCGAACAACCAATGGGACTGGTTTAGTAAAGGAACTAACTCTAGCAGAAATAAAAATGTTGGATGCAGGCAGTTATAAACAGCCAATGATGAATAATGTTTCAATCCCAACACTAGAAGAATTATTAATTTTTTTAAAAAATGAAAGGTTTAGTAAAACGCTACTTTTAGAAATAAAAACAGATCATATTGACTATCCAGGCATTGAGCAAGAAGTTCTAAATTTAGTGAATCAGTTTGATCCGACATATGGTATTACTTATCAAAGCTTCAATTTAAAATCATTAAAAATAATACGGAAGCTTCAACCTAATGCTAAAATCGCTGCACTAGTATTTTGGCCTTCGCCCAAAGTTTGGTGGTTAAAAATTATTGGTGTATTTAAATTTGTACATCCTGATATTAGAATACTAAAAAGAAAGCCAAAATTATTTTGGCGTATAGGATTGCCCATTCGCCCTTGGACGGTTGACAAGGAAGAAGATATGCGCGCTGTATTCAAAGCAAAATTACCGGGAATCATCACAAATCAAGTAGCGTTGGCCTGTCGAATACGTAAGGAGATACAAAAAGTTAATGAATAAAATAGTAGTGTTGACTGGGCCAACAGCCTCTGGGAAAAGCAGCTTATCTATTCAGATGGCACAACGTCTCAACGGTGAAATTGTATCAGCTGATTCGATGCAAATTTATCGCAACTTGGACGTCGGAACTGCCAAAGTGACTAAAGAGGAACAAAACATTGTTCCGCATCATTTAATTGACATTGTAGATTTAACAGCTAATTACTCTGTGGGCGATTTTATTATTGCTGCAGATAAAGTGATCGCTGATATCATTTCACGAGGAAAATTACCAATTATTGTGGGTGGCACTGGGTTATACGTTAAAGCTTTGTTAGGCTTTCAAGAACTAGAATACGCCGCAAGCGATACGGAAGAAGTGCATAAATTAAATGCTTATGAACTAGACAAATTAGTTGTAGAATTAAAATCTTTAGATATTAATCGTGCTCAAAAAGTAGATTTAAAAAACAAGCAACGCGTTATTAGGGCAATTCAAATTGCAAAATATGGGAAAAAAGATGCAAAATTAACACAACGGCCAAAGTATGATGCGTTGGTTATAGGCCTTGATTGGCCCCGTGAGCTACTTTATGAACGTATCAATAACCGTGTTACACAAATGGTTCAAGATGGCGTGTTGAAGGAAGCACAGACAATTCTGGACGCTGGCGGGGAAAAACTACAATCAGGGAAGGCCATCGGTTATAAGGAGTTTTTCCCTTACTTACGCGATCAGGTAACTTTGGATAAAGCTATTAATCAACTGCAACAAGATTCTAGGCGGTACGCAAAGCGACAATTAACCTATTTGCGTCATCAAATACCTGGATTAGTCTGGCTAAAAGGACAGACGGCTGAACTTAGGTTAACAGAGATGATTGAAGGCTGGTTATCATTGAAGTAATATTGGTATTTGTAAGCAAAAAAAGAACACGTCTGTGTTCTTTTTTTAATGATATAACAATAACATTGAGAAAGCTTGTAATAAGATATAGCCCATATTCTGCCAATTACCCAACTTAGCCTTCATAAACTGTAATACAAAAGCCAATAAGCTAAAAAGTACAACAAAGATAGTGCTGACACCAACATGATGGCTGAACAATACAACCCAGAATAGACCAAGTGTTAAAATACTCAATTTCCTACCATCGGGATTTGGCATTAAGATGGGATTGAAATAGAAAAAAAAGCTGAAAAACATGGGTAATAATTGCAAAATAAATTTCTCGGTTACAAAATTATTTTGTACATAAAAAATAGCAATAGGCACTGTGAACGTCGCTAGAACGGCCAGTAAAATTAATCCTAGAATATTTTGTAAACCAAGCCAGAGTTGTTGAACGATGACTAAGAAGACACATAAGAGTAATAATAGGACGAATATTTCATGTCTTGATTGAATTAATGAACTAAATGTGAACAAGCTACCAACAGCAAAAAAAATATAACTAATCAGACTACGGAAGTTCTGAGTCATCATAAGCGCCATACCCACTGCTATTGCTATTGTATAGCAAAATAATGGTGCAATTTGCCAAGTAATGGAACCTTGAAGAGATTGGGTATGGAGTAGGGGTAATCGCCACCAAATAATATTTAGGGAAATCACGATTACAGACAGTGGTATCCAAAAACGGCGGTCACGAAAATGTATCGGATAAAAATTTTCAAAACTTCGTTTGTCTTGAGCATCATTGCTTAAGCGTCGGGGCATTGAACGGCCATCTGGCAGGCGATGGGCCATATTTGATTGTTGAAAATAATCTTGTTCCATGACTAATATTGTACCGTAAATTTGAATTGTAAAGTTGTCGTTTTGATAACGACATAGTTACAGATGAAATATTTTAAACGTTATTTGCTTTTTAATGAACCATTTGATATGATTGTCTATACAATTTAAAACAGCTATCAAGAGTAGGCGAGTGATACAGCACAATGACCCTGCACCAACCGGCAAAATAACGAAAAGCAGCTACGAGAGTGTATTTTCATCAGTTTTGACATGGTGGTCCATCTGTACAGATAGTCGTCACGTTAGCGCGTTCGACTATGCTTGTCGAACGCGCTTTTTTATGCGACTCTTAGCTTTTTATTTTGATTCAAAGGTGACGACCAAACGTAGGAGAGTATTCATGGCAAAGTATTTCACATCGGAATCAGTTTCTGCTGGGCATCCAGATAAGATAGCTGATCAAATAGCTGATGCTATTTTAGATGCAGTTCTCGAACAAGATCCGAAAGCACGTTCAGCGGTTGAAGTGACTACTTCAACAGGAGATGTATCCATTTTTGGTGAATTATCCACGAATGCTTATGTTAATATTCGCAAAATCGCGACAGATACAATTCGTGAAATTGGATATAATCATGCTGAACTAGGATTTACTGCCGATTCAGTTAACGTTTCTAATAAAATTGTTGAGCAATCAGGGGATATTGCACAAGCTGTCGATAATGCAGAAGATGATCCAGACCAACTTGGAGCTGGTGATCAAGGTATGGTATTTGGCTATGCTACTAACGAAACAGACAGTTATTTACCATTGACGTTGGCTTTGTCGCATCGTTTAATGCGCAAGATTCGTGATGCACGTGAAAACGAAATTTTACCATATCTAAGACCAGATGCTAAAGGTGAAGTAACAGTTGAATTAGATGATAATGATAAAGTTAAGCGCATCGCTGCTGTGGTCCTTTCAACACAACATGATGACGAAGTCACACTAGAGCAATTGCGAGCTGATATTCGTAAACATGTCATTGATGAAGTATTACCACAAGATTTGGTAGACGAAGACACGATTTATTATATTAATCCATCTGGAAGATTTGTTTTAGGTGGGCCACAAGCCGATTCAGGATTAACAGGACGTAAAATTATTGTGGACACTTATGGTGGTGCTGCCCATCATGGTGGCGGTGCCTTTTCAGGTAAAGACGCTACAAAAGTGGATCGTTCTGCCGCTTACTATGCTCGTTATGTTGCAAAAAACATGGTTGCGGCTGGGGTCGCTGATAAGTTGGAATTGCAAGTATCATATGCAATTGGTGTTGCACGCCCTGTATCACTGAATGTTGATTCATTTGGTACAGCCAAAGTTTCTGAAGAAAAAATCAATGAAATTATAACTAAATTGTTTGACTTCAGACCATTAGCTATTATTAACAACTTAAATTTGCGTCGTCCAATCTATAAGCAGACAGCTGCATTCGGACATTTCGGACGTACGGATATCGATCTTCCTTGGGAATCATTAGATAAGGTGAAAGAAATCAAAAACTTACTTTAATTCATGATAAAATGAAATATGGTTAAAAAAGGATCGACAATTCAATTTTTGTTGAAAGGAATGGCTGTAGGCGAAAGTATTGCCTATTTGCCAGTTCGTGAACAGGAAAAATTGTTACGAGGTGAGTCAGATCATGAGCTGAGATGGGGTACCCAGACAAGCTTGGCACTGACAACAACCGCTAGTTTATCACGAGGTTATCAGTTAGCAGATGTAATGATTCATCTGCAAAACTGGTACAAAAAGCGCCAATATGCACCAATGGGAACAATTCAAGATGTGGATGTTGTGACCAAGCAGGCGTTAGAAAACTATACTAAAAATAGAGACATATTGGCAGCAGGAATTGGTACTGATGATGCTGATAGTGAAAATATACTATCACGTATGCTGCCAGTCTCTCTCTATTTATATCATCAAGTAGGGGTTTCTTTTATTAATGATGAACCAGCCATGCTGATGTTACATAGAATAGCGGGTTTAACGCACAATGACGAAGGTGCTCTGGTCAGTGTGGGGATGCTCAGCCTTATTGTCAGTCAAATATTGGACGGGCATTTGATATCTGATGCCGTAGAAAATGGATTAGCATTTGGATTTGAGTATTATTCTCGCCACCAAGTTTTTGTGAATGAACTGACTGCGTTTTATGATCTCAATCTACCTGATTTTTCAAATATACCAGCTGATAAAATCGAATTAAATGGTAAAGCTTCGCCAACATTGGAGGCGGTTATTTGGAGCTTGTTGAATAGTGATAGTTACACGCAAGCAGTTGAAAAATCTTTGATTCATGGTCATTCTAACAGCATTGTACCCACCCTAGTTAGTGCAATTGCTGCAATATATTATAAAGATGATTTAGTATTAGAATTTGGACAAAATCTTGTTTCAAAACGTGTGATTACGACGGTAATTGGGCAAGCTGAACGTTCATCAAGATTCAATCTATTAAATAAACCCACTAACTTAGGTTAGTGGGTTTATTTTGCAATTTAAATCCAAAATGGGTAAGACTGTTGATCAACATTAAATGAAAAACTACCATTTCCAAGTAGTCCGCCATCAATATGTCCAGGTTGAATATCGTGAACATGAATAGCATCTCCAGGGGATAGGTTAACGTGATGTATGATGTTTGATCTTAAATATTTATGATTGAAAATAATACCCGTGACAAATTGCATCATCTTCATTTTCCTAAGAACAATAATTTCTATCGAAGTTTCTGGCAGGTTGCCAGTAGTAGATGTTGCAGTTGCTTTGTTTTTTAAGGTTAGTAGGAAGGAGTTTGGTAGTTGCAAATATTCCGAGCAAGCGTTAATCGTTACAGGAAAACTTTTCTGACTAAAGAAGGCTTTAGTGGTCAAAAAATGATTCTTTAATACGTTAAGTTTGAATGGACTGGTATTTTTAATACTATTTTTCTTGTATTCGGTTAGTGCAGTATCAAAACCAATGCCAACACTACTAATAAAATATTTAGTCTGCTGTTTGGGTATATCACCACAGATTTTGCCAATATTTAAAAATTTAGGATGATGAATTTGCTGTAATTGAGGTAAGACATTCGTCTTATCTTTGAGATAGAGCGCGGGTGTGAAATTAGTATGGAGATCCAAAGGTATATAACTAATAGGAAGTTGATGTTGGCGCTCGACACTAAGTAGTCCATTTAATACTGCATTCAAGGTGTTGTCGTTGCCAAGTACTAAAATAACATGATTTGATGATTCATCCGGTAGGTTTTTGGCCAGTTTTTTTGCTATAAAAGTTATTTCTGCGTCAAATGTAGCCTCATACCACGAAGAAAACTTCAGTGAATTTTTCACGTGAGAGACAAAATCTGCAGATTGTATATCTTGGTGTTTATCTTGTACTATATTAATAATGTGGAAATCTGGCATATTTTGACTCTTGCTTTCAAACAAATTAGTATCATTGTATCAAAATTTCAATGTTAAGGCGAACTGAGAGCAAATAAAAAAAGCCTGTTTAGGCTTTTTATCCGAGGAAGTGTCGTAATTGTGCCATGCGGTTAATAAGGGCTGTAATGGCAACTGGAGCACCATCTTTAAATTGCACTACTTGAAGTGCTATTTCAGCATGTTGTTGTTCTTCGCGCGTTTGAGGACCAATTTCAAACTTGAAAATACGTTGCATGATGAGAATATCTTCTTCAACTTCGGCCCAAGCAGCATTTTGAGTTTTTAGAATTTGCAAAGCATCCATATTAACGAAGCGTGCTAATTCATTAAAGTCTTTGCTCATGCTAGGATATGAGCGAACAAATACGCTCAAATGATCAGCATCTAAATGCTTCAATGCGCGCCCAAAACCAATAAATTCTGGTGGGACACCGACTGAGTAGAATGAGCCAGTGAAGTTAATGGCCCTTGGTAATTCGATGCCATCAACTGAACGTGAATATCCAAGAACACCAACGTGTTGACGGCGATCACGACGCTTTGGGAACGCCTTGAAAATCGCTTGCATGCTAGGAACCAAATTGTCTAGCGTATTAGAATAAAACTTAGCGGACTCTTCAGCTATCTCAGTTAAAATCTTTTGATCATCAAGAGAAATTTTTAATGGTTCTGCAACCGGCAATTTTTCTTTTAATTCAGCGATGCCTTTTTGCACTTCTTCAATAGGAAAGTCGTAACGGAATGCTGATTGAACAGTTGCTGTGCGTACCCCTGGAAATTCTGTTACGTAGCGATCGATGCGGTGTGGAGATAAACCACCACGGAAAATTGCTGATCCGGTTCCTGAAATTGGGAAAATTTCAATGTTTTCTTCTTCAGCAAACTCATGAAGTCGCGCAATTGCTAGTTTGTTACCGGTAATTGAACTCATAAATCCAGCTGTTAAAGCAGAATCAGATCCGGCTAAGAATACACGCATATATTTTGGTCGGAAGCCAAAATGTTCTTCGTGGAGGTTTAAATACTCCTTTAAAATTTCAGGTGCATGTAATTGCGTTTCAAAATCCTCAAAAAGAGGGATCATTTCAATATAGGGTGTGTTTTTATCAGAGCGAGTAAATTCTGCTGATTTGAAGTTTGCTAATTTTTCAAACAAAACTTGCATTTTCAAAATTTGGTCTGCACGCTGTGCCATTGGCAGAATAGCTTCAAATAATGGTCGAGAGAATCCAAGATCATGGGCGAAGTCTTCAGAACTTAAGAAGGCAGTCATCGCTTGCATTAAGTTGTAGCCTTTTTCTTCCCAAATATTAGGGAAACGGAAAGTTAAAAACTTGTCACGACCGATTTGATGATCTTTGAAATAATCATACTCTGTGCTAAACAAGCGATCAATGACAGCTGCATCAGCATGTTTACCTTCCCAATCCCACATATACTCATCGACATTTAATTCATTAAAGTTTTCAAATGCTTCACCGGTTTCTCGATAGGCACTGATAAATGGTTGCTGAGAACTTTCCCAGAATGGCGCATTAGCATTATCTGGATGTTGCGTTCCCATGATTGAAGGGATTTTACGTGATGTCATGATAGCTCCTTAATTTGTACTGATGATATTGTAACATACTGACAAACGACAAGCAGAAATAATGTCAGCTTTTTTACGAATAATTAAGTTAAATGATCCTTAATGTTCGAATATTGCGATGATAAATTTCTGATACAAATTAATCATAGTATTTTTGAGAAACATTCTTCTTGATAAGTAACCTAACATTTTTTAGAATAATTGTTAAAGTAGTGGCTATACTAAAGTAGTAATGTTTGTTCACAGCATTACTACTCCAACAGACGATTGAAATTAAATTCCTCGATATAGTCCTGTCTGTTGGGGCTTTTTTTATTATTAAAATTGTATTATGAAAGTACATATTTTTTTCTGAAAAATATGTTGACAACTAATAATTAATACATTATAATTTAATCATTGTTTATTTCATTGCTCCATAGTTCAGTGGTAGAATAACGCACTGTTAATGCGCAGGTCCTTGGTTCGAATCCAAGTGGAGCAGTTAGTAAAAAGCCAACTCACAATTTGGTGAGTTGGCTTTTCTGGTCATTTGAGGTGGTTTATATATCATAAATGTAAGCGTTTGCAATTGGAGCATTTATATGCTATACTATGTGTATAGATTAGGAGGAAGTCCTAATAACAATGCGAGTTGTTGAAGTTATCCTTAACGATAACGGAAATGGGTTTCTTTCAATCCAGGAGCAGTTTACTCAGCGTTTAGGCTAGAAATGTTGATGGTGCCTGATAGCTCTATTTCAGCAGATGCTTAGATGAGAAAATAATAATTTACCCAGTGGAAGCTTTGGAAATTGTTGTTTGAGAATAAGCTGCTTTTTATATTGTCAACATATTCTAGCTTGATTCTCTAAATTAACTTTTTCCAAAAAGAGTGTTATCATTGATTGATGATGAGAGAAAAGGGGGAAATCATATGATTAATGCTTATCGTGAATTTTGGACAAAAATGTTTTCTTGGCATGCAACGGCAACAAGGACACAGTACTGGGTACCGCTAATTGTCAATTATTTTTTGGGTGGAATATTAGTTAGCATCTTGGAAAATATGCAAGGTCATTCAATTGAAGATATCTACACTGTTGGTGACTTGTCTACTAATTTGACAACAAGAATCGTCATGATAATTGTGTGGATTGCTACTTTTACTTTGAAAGCACGCCGTCTGCACGATACAAATCGAAGTGCTGGTTGGATATTTATTGATTTGATTCCGATTATCGGAAATATTTGGTTCTTTATTTTAATGATTTTACCAACGACACCGGAATCACGTTGGACTTTGAATCAAAGTAATGTGAATTAGTAATAATTTTGTGAAATAAAAAAACACCTAGATTATTTTCTAGATGTTTTTTATTTAAACCAAAATTAGCATTGGCATAATCATTGGTTTGCGAGCTGTTTCTTTGAATAGGAAACGAGACAAGTCATCAATAACAGCTTGACGAATATCTGACTCGCTATTGTTTGAACTATTCATAACGCGGCGCATTGTGCTGAAAATAACACGTCGACCTTCATTAATCAAATCGCCAGATTCACGCATATAGACAAAACCACGTGATAAAATATCTGGTCCAGATAAAATCTCTTTCTTTTTCAAATCGATTGTTGCAGTAACAACAACTAAGCCATCTTGTGACAGCTTTTGACGATCATGTAACACAACTGAACCGATATCACCGATTCCTGATCCGTCAATGTATGTGTCATCGCCAGGGAAATGTCCAGCAACGCGTGCATTTTCACCATCCAGAGCCAAGACATCACCATTTTCTAAAATGAAAGTATGGTCTTCTGGTACTTCTAGCTCATGTGCTAATGAAGCGTGGACTTTTAACATACGATATTCACCGTGAACAGGCATGAAAAATTTAGGCTTCAACAAAGCAATCATTAACTTTTCTTCTTCTTGACCACCGTGACCAGAAGTGTGGATGTTATTAACTTTACCGTAGATGACATTAGCGCCACCTTCTTGTAATTTATTAATAACAGCGTTTACAGATGCTGTATTACCTGGAATTGGTGAAGAGGAGAAAATAACATTGTCTTTTGGCTTCAAACGAATTTGCTTATGTGTTCCTTCAGCAATTCGTGCCAGGGCAGCCATCGGTTCACCTTGAGAACCAGTTGATAGAATAAGTAATTCATCGTCAGGAATATGTTTGATTTCTGATTGTTCGACCAGCATATCATCAGGGATATTTAGATATCCCAAGGCACGACCATTAGTAACAGCTGATTCCATTGAACGGCCAAATACCGCAATTTTACGCCCATGTGCAATAGCTGCATCTGTAGCCATGCGAACACGGTTCATATTAGAAGCAAACGTTGCAAATATAATACGTCCATGTTGAATTTTATCAAATATATGGTTAACAGATTTTGCTACCCATGCTTCTGACTTCGTCCATTCAGGGCGTTCAGCATTGGTTGAATCACTCATCATGAGTAATACACCATTTTCGCCAATACGTGCCATTGACCAAAGGTTAGGTGGCTGCTTAGTAGTTGGTGTCAGATCAAACTTAAAATCACCAGTTTCTACAATAGTCCCAACTGGTGTGTGTACAGCTACACCAAATACGTCAGGTATAGAGTGAGTGGTACGGAAAAACTCGACACTTAACTGATCAAATTCCAGTACTGAGCCATCAGTAATTTCATGAAGTTCGACGCGATTAAGCATCTGTTTTTCTTCGAGTTTGTTCTTAATTAATGCCATTGCTAATGGGCCAGCGTAAACTGGAACATTAACAGCTTGCAAAAAGTAGGCGATTGCACCGATATGGTCTTCGTGTCCGTGGGTGATAACCAGTGCTTTAACGCGATCGATATTATCAACTAAATAAGTATAGTCAGGAATAACGTAATCAATACCGAGCAATTCGTCTTCTGGGAACTTAATGCCCGCGTCGACGACGATAATTTCATTTTGATACTCGATACCATACGTGTTCTTACCAATCTCGCCTAAACCGCCTAGCGCATAAACTGCGACTTCGTTAGGTTTGATATCTACAGAATATGTCATTAGAATGTTGTAACTTCGAAGTTGGGATTGGCTTTTTCATAAGTCACAGCCTTATCAGATAATTCTTCGATAAACTCCACATTGTATTCTGTGTTTTCCTCAACAATCTCACGTGCTTGTGGCAAACTTTCGGCCTCAACGTACATTGAAATTGTTGTTTCACGCTTTGGATTGCGCTCAGGGTGTTCTTGGTAGTAAATTTTATAAATCATAAATGCCTCCATTAATATAGTATAGTAATTTGTCACGAACAAAACCTTATTTTCTAGTTTACCACATAAACTAAGATTTCAACCACTTGCTTGATTAATAAAGCAATAATTGATAAATTATTATTAGGGATAAACATATGAAAATATCATCTATTGGCGTTTTTATGGGATCACAATCAGGTAATGACCCACAGTACATAGAGGCAGCAGAAGAACTTGGTAAAAGAATTGCTCTGAAAAAAATCAAGTTGGTTTTTGGCGCAGGGAAGGATGGCTTAATGGGTGCCACCGCCCGAAGTGCCATGGAAGCCGGTGGTTCAGTTCTAGGGATTTCACCTCGTAATCTTGCTGAGGAGGCATTTGAGGCTTCAGAAATTACGCAGTTAATAGAAGTGAACACGATGACAGATCGTAAGCAACTATTAATGGATAATTCTGATGTTTTTATTGTGCTACCAGGTGGTTTTGGAACCTTAGAGGAGATAGCACAAGTTATCAGTTGGTCAAAAATTCATTTACACGATAAACCGTTGGCACTTTTTAATGTTAACGGTTTCTATGATAAATTTTGGGCATGGTTAAATGAAGTTTACGAAGATGGTTTTGTAAGTGAGCATGATATGAGATGTATTCAAATGTTTGATTCAATTGATGCAATGTTCGAGTATTTAGAAAATTTTGAAGGTTGATATATGCAAAACTCAGAATTATTGAATGAATCTATTAATGTATATATGTCGGCATTAAAGAATCTTGAAAAACTAATTTCGCAACCAACGAGCGAATATGGTGCTTCTTTTGAGCAGTGGCTTATTATGGCCGCTGTTGCGGATAGTGATGAGCCACTAACGATGACCAAAATAGCTAAAGATCGTGGTGTAACCAAAGGAGCTGTTGCTCGCCAATTAAAACCATTATTTGATTGTGGCTACTTAAAACATATGCCTGATGAAAAAGACCATCGCCGTGTGCTACTAGTTTTGACGTCAGAAGGGAAGGCTGTTGAAAAACAGATGACGATGAAAGTGCAACAGCGTTTTCATAAATGGTTGGATATTTTTGGTGTAGAAGAAGGCAAATCCTTTCTTAAAACACTGAAACGCTTCCAAAACTTAATTGTCCAACCGGAGTTAAACAAAAAAAACATTGAACCTAATCAGGATTTGTGATAGAATATTAACTTGTTTGAAGTCTGCATAAATTACGGATTTCTGTTATAATAAACTATATTATCGGATAAAGAGGATACTAATCATGGCAATCGGCATGAATGACTTAAAGACAGGTTTGACTATTGAATACTCAAACTCAATTTGGCGTGTTTTGGATTTCCAACACGTTAAGCCTGGTAAAGGTGGTGCGTTTGTTCGTTCAAAATTGAAGAATTTACGAACTGGTGCGGTTAATGAAGTTACTTTCCGTCCTGGAGATAAGTTTGAACAAGCTGATATCACAACACGACCAATGTCTTACCTATATGCTGAAAATGATGGCCGTGTATTTATGGATGTTGAAAGTTATGATCAAATCAACATTCCTGATGAATATTTAAAAAATGCTTTGAAGTTTTTGCTTGAAGGTATGGAAGTTAAAATTACCATGTTTGGTAATGAAGTGCTTGGTGCAGAACTACCATCAACTGTTCAAATGAAGGTGACAGAAACGCAACCAGGTATCAAAGGTGCAACAGCAACTGGTTCAGGAAAGCCAGCAACGGTTGAAACTGGTGCTACTATTACTGTACCTGACTTTGTTAATGAGGGTGAAACCATTATTATTAACACTGAAGATGGTTCGTACAAAGGTCGCGCCTAATTAAGGTAAATGCACGATTGTTGCCTAGTTACAAGTAACATTTGAGCGGTAGTGAACGTGTTTATCATAAAAAGTTCCCCCGCGGAACTTTTTATTTTAGAAACTATTTTCGAGGAGCAAATATGGCCAAAGAAATTAAATACAATAAAGCAACTACTAAGAATTTGTTATTAATCACTGAGAGTGAAGTACCTGGAACCACGCAGGTAACGCCAGAAGTGATTGAAGTCATTGCACGAATCGCGGCACAAGAAGTGTCTGGTGTTTACTCAATGAGAGGTAAATTATCAGACCGATTTGCCAGTGTGTTTGGATCAACTGCCCGCGGAAAGGGCGTTGAATTACAGCAAACAATTGATGGCTTAGTGATTGAAGCGTATGTTTTCTTGCAATATGGTGTTCCAGTACCAAAAATAGCTTTAAACATTCAAAATGCAATTAAGTCTCAAGTTTCGTCAATGACGGATTTAGAGGTAGCGCGTGTTAATGTGCACGTTAGCGGAATTATACCGGAAAAACCGGATCATACGATTGATCCTGATAATTTATTTGGTGAGAATGAGGTAGCTAATTAATGGCAAACTTAACGCGACATGAGTCACGACAAGCTGCATTTCAAGTTCTTTTTGCATTAGAAAAAGATCCACAAAGTAATAAAATTGATGATTTATACGAAATTGTGCTTAATGGCAAACAATTTGATGACTATTTGCCACGATTAGTTAATGGTGTTTTAGGTTCCAAGGCAGATTTGGATGAAAAAATTTCATCACATTTAGCTGAAGGTTGGGCGATTAACCGCATCAACAAAGCTGATTTAGTTATTTTACGGTTAGCAATTTACGAATTAACTGCTGTCGAAGCAACCCCATACAAAGTTGCCATCGATGAAGCTATTGAATTAGCAAAAACTTTTGCTGATGAAGATGATCGTAAGTTTGTTAACGGTGTTTTAAAACATTTTGCACGTGATGAAAAAACCGCTTAAGTAGCGGTTTTTTCATTTTAAACGTGTGTATTATTAGTAATGTACTTATCATGATATACTAAACAAAGAATAATTTATTACTGGAGACTAAAATGGCGATATATGATCCAACGAAAACACCAACAGATAGTTATGATACCCATACGCATTTGAACGATGACCAATTATTTCATGACGTGCCAGCGTATATTGGACGAGCTAATGAGTTTCGTGTAATGGAAATGAATGTGGTGGGATACAATGCACAAAGTAATGAACGTGCATTAGAAATTTCAAATAACCATGATAATATTTATGGAGTTCTTGGTTTTCAACCTGAGGATACAAAGGATTTTGATGATCAGGCGTTTATCACATTGGAAAAGCAACTACAACAGCCAAAGGTTGTTGGGGTCGGTGAGACGGGGTTGGATTATTATTGGGAAACAACAGCTCACGATGTCCAAATTGCAGCATTTAAAAAGCATCTTGAGTTAGCTAAAAAATTTGATTTACCCGTCATTATTCATAATCGTGATGCTTTTGAAGATGTTTATAAAATACTAAAAGATTCAGGTGTGAAAAAGGGTGTGATGCACAGTTTTTCTGGCACACCAGAGCAGGCTAAGGCATTTATTGATTTAGGAATGCACATTTCTTTTAGTGGTGTTGTAAGTTTTAAAAAAGCCGAAGAAGTTCGTGAGGCAGCAAAAACAATTCCTCTAGATCGTCTCTTGGTTGAGACGGACGCTCCTTATTTGGCACCTACACCTTATCGTGGTAAAACGAATGAGCCGGCGTTAGTTAAGTTTGTCATCGATAGCCTGGCTGAAACATTAGAGATGTCAGCTAAAGACTTATCAGATGTGACACGCGGCAATGCACATCGTTTATTTTTAAATCATGAATGAGTTGCCTAAAATTAACGAAATGATTGTTGTTGAAGGACGATCAGATACGCAAAATCTTGCGCGTGCAGTTATTGCGGATACTATTGAAACTGGTGGTAGTGCGGTTAATGAAGATGCGATTGAGCGAGCTAAATTAGCAGCTAAAACGCGAGGAATAATTATTTTAACTGACCCAGACTTTAATGGTCAGCGTATTCGTCATATGGTTACAGAAGCAGTACCCACAGCTAAACAAGCCTACTTGACGCAGGCAGAAGCACGTGCAACAAAAGATAATCCGCATAAATCATTGGGGGTTGAACACGCAACGCCAGATACATTGCGAAATACATTGGCCAATGTTATTACACCAGTGCACGCAATTGGAATAACTTCAGATATTGATCGTTCATTTCTTCTAGATTTAGGACTACTAAGTGGGCCAGAAGCGCGTGTTAAGCGGGCATTTGTTGGTGAACAGTTGCGTATTGGTTATGCAAACGGAAAACAATTGTTGAAACGATTGCAAGCATTTGGTATTCGACGTGCGCAAGTGGAAGATGTACTTAAAGGAAAATATTAAAATGGCACAGACAATTGACATAGCCAATCCAACGAGAACACAGGCTATTTTAAATGAATATGGCTTACGAGCTAAGAAAAAATTTGGTCAAAACTTTTTGACAGATTTAAATGTACTACATAATATTGTCGAAGCAGCCGAAATTACTGCAGAGGATTATGTTATTGAAATTGGTCCAGGAATTGGTGCTTTAACTGAGCAGTTAGCTCGCTCAGCTAAAAAGGTGTTAGCTTTTGAAATTGATTCGCAAATGGTTGAAGTTTTAGCTGACACTTTAAAGCCTTATGATAATGTTAAGGTAATCGAAAATGATGTGTTAAAGGTTGATTTGGCAAAAGTCATTAGCGAAGAGTTCGGTGACAATGCTCATGTAAAAATTGTCGCCAATTTACCATATTATATTACCACACCTATTCTCATTCAGCTTCTTCGGTCTAATATCAATTGGGATAATATCGTAGTTATGATGCAACGCGAGGTAGCTGACCGATTAAATGCGGCAGTCGGAACGAAAAGTTATGGCGTACTAACGTTAACCATCCAATACTTTGCACAAGCAACATTAGCAATCAAAGTACCAGCGAGTTCCTTTAACCCATCACCTAATGTTGATAGTGCAGTGGTTAAATTAACCCCACTAAAACCAACAACTGTTGTTGAAAATGTTGGTAAACTTTTTGGTGTGATCAAAGGAAGTTTTTCACACCGCCGCAAAAGTTTATGGAATAATATGTTACAAACATATGGTAAAGATGCAGGAACAAAAGAACAATTAACAGTTGCTTTGAAATCAGCACAAATTGATCCAGCAATCCGTGCTGAACGACTGAATTTGGAACAATTTACGCAATTATATTTGGCATTACGTGATCAAAATTTAACACAATAAACGAATAATTATTCGACAATATGTTTTAATATTCGCAGAAAATTGCAAACATTCCTTATTTATGGTATAATTGAACTAGCTTTTACACGAAAGGTGGTATAAAAATGCCAAGTAGTTTGCAAGATATTAAAACAAAGATTGACGCTCATGTGGGTCAAGAAGTGACGATTATTGCCCAAGCTGGACGAAAGAAGATCACGGAGCGCTCAGGAATTCTTCGTTCAACGTTTCCTTCATTGTTCGTTGTCGAATTAGATGAGGATGCTAATTTTGAACATGCTTCATATAGTTATACAGATATTTTAACAAAGAATATTGACATTACATTCGCTGATGAGTTGCCCGCTTAAGGGCTTTTTTTATAGCGATTACAGATACCACTTTAGAAACGAATGACATGAATAAACAATCCGTTTATGCAATTTTAACAATTATGTTAATCCCTATTGGGATTCTTTTAGTGTGTGCTAAAATGGTTGGCGACACAACTGAAGCACAGGATACTGCTGTGAAAATTACGACAGATAATCCAGCCTATCAACAAATTGCAAAAGCTATTGCCGGCAAAAAAGGGCGTGTCAGCCTCATGTCGGGCAATCTCAAAACAGCACAACAGAAAACAAAATTTAAAAAGTCTGAACTACTTTTGACAGATGATCACACGAGTGCGCTGTTAACAGAAGCTCAAAAGTTACATAGTAGCCCTAAGTTAGTAATTGCGAGTGACTATATTCATACAGACTCGTCAACACAGAAGTATTATTTAAGCCCAAATACAACAGTAGTAATGGCACAACAAATCGTGAATTATTTGAGTGACATGGATCCAAGAAATCGTGATACTTATGTCGAAAACAATAAGCAATTTGTGGAAAAAACAAGCGACTTGACGACGCTTTACACAACCCTAAAAAAATAAAAGATATTCGGTATGTCGCTACGAACAACTCACAGCATTTGCTTATGACACAATTGGGATATGCTGCTGAAACAGATGATGTATCTAAATTAACGGATAAGCAAATGTCAGATCTTGAGAGTAAATTAGCTGATAAAAAAATTCAGTTTATTTTTACAACGTCACAGGACACAACTGAAAATAAACAAAAACTTGTGACTATGGCAAAAAAAGATGACATCCCTGTCGTCACGTTTAGTCAATTTACGCCTGACAGCACGAAAATTTGGACTTGGCAATTAACGCAACTCAAAAAAATTCAAAAGGCATTAGATAAATGAATACAATCATTAGCACGAAAGATTTCATGGTTCGGTATGGGGAAAAAGTTATTTTATCGCATATCAACATTGAGGTATTAGCTGGACAGTTTCTGGCTGTTTTAGGAGAAAATGGTGCCGGTAAAACAAGTTTCATTAAAGCACTCACTGGACAAAATAAACAAACAGAAGGTACATTAACGGTAGCGACGAATCATATTGGATATGTCCCACAATTCAGAGATATTTCTCGTGATTATCCTTTAAGTATAGCTGAATTTGTCGGACTGAATTTCAATCATGGTAGCCGCTTATGGTTTACTAAAGAGGAAAAACAGTTAATAACTAAAGCTTTAAAGCGTATGGACTTAAATCAAATGCGTGACCAACGATTGGGACTAGCATCGGGGGGACAAAAACAGCGCGCATTTGTAGCTCAAGCCTTAGTAAAAAATCCAGATTTGTTAATTCTAGATGAGTCCACTGCTAGTTTGGATCATGAACACAAAGTGCAATTATTGGAAAATGTCCGTACCTTACAGCAAACCACAAATATGACAGTGCTATTTATTACACATGAAATCAAGCTGGTCACTGATTTTGCGGATGGCTATCTCTCTTTTGAAAATGGTAAAGTACAACAAGGGGATGCTACCCAGCTGCAAACACTGACGATGGATATGACGTCTAGGCACAAAGAAGATGAGGTGCGCCATGTTTAGTTATGATTTTATGCAAAATGCTTTCATAGCAGGTACGATTGTCAGCATTGTTGCCGGGGTTATCGGTACATTTGTTGTGGCGCGAAATTATGCGTTTTTAACGCACTCTTTGAGTGAAATAGGTTTTGCCGGTGCAGCTTTTGGTTTGTGGATTGGTTGGCCGGCTTTATTAGGTATGATGATTGCAACTTCTGTTGCTTCAGTAGCTATTGGCGCCTTGGAATCAACGTATACGAAACATGATAATGTCACAAGTGCTGTATCTGCGTTGGCTATTGGTTTGGGAATATTATTTTTAGCACTAGGTCATACATCATCCAATGCTGCTACTGGCATTCTATTTGGTTCAGTTCTTGGAATTAGCCACCGTGACTTATACTTGCTCATAATTCTAGCCTTAATTGTATTAGTTACGCTACTATTCAATTACCGCTCCTTGCGTCAATTAGCATTTGACGAAGCAGGTATTTTTCTTCAAACATGGAAACAAAAATCAGTTCGCTATACCTTTTTAATCATGATTGCATTATCGATTAGTATTTCATCACAATTGGTAGGATCCTTACTTATTTTTGTGTTGGTAACATTACCCGCGGCGAGCGCAAAATATTATGCTAAAACGACGTTGCAGCTTACGGGGATGGCCATTGTCTTCGCTTTGTTCGGTACGTGGATTGGCTTGACAATCGCTTATTTAACAAATTTACCAACAAGTTTTTTTATAGCTATTATAGAAGTAATAATTTATCTTGTTTCAATATGGCAATTCAAACGAAATGCCTAGTTTCCGAACAATTAGAAAATAAAAATGGTATAATTAGTCGTAAATATTAATAAAAGTTTAGGAGGAAACGGACTAAAATAACTTTTTTGGTCCGTCACACATCATGAAAACACGTCGTTCTGACCGGTTAGTCGATATGGCGCGCTATATGCTTGAGCGCCCACGCAAGTTGATATCTTTATCTTATTTTTCCAAAAGGTATGAATCGGCTAAGTCATCAATTTCTGAGGATCTATCAATACTCAAGCGTACATTCCAAGAACGTGGTACAGGTTTATTGGAGACGGTACCTGGTGCTGCTGGTGGGGCACGTTTTATTCCTTATATGACTGAGTCCGAAGCAGCAGAATTTATTGACGATATTTGCCGGTTAGTAAATGATGAGACGCGCGTATTGCCTGGAGGTTATGTCTATCTATCTGATTTGTTAGGTCGTCCTGATATTTTACGACAAGCTGGGCGTTTAATTGCAACACAATACATACGTGATGATATTGATGCTGTCATGACTGCAGCGACTAAAGGTGTTCCGTTGGCACAAGCTGTTGCTGATCAGTTAAATGTACCATTTGTAATTGTTCGCGATGATGCGAAAGTTACCGAAGGTCCGACTGTATCTGTTAATTATTTGACTGGATCATCAAAGCGTGTCGAAAAAATGGAATTGTCTCGTCGTTCACTGCGCACAGGTTCACGTGTGTTGGTCGTAGATGACTTTATGAAAGCTGGCGGAACAATTCAAGGGATGCAAACCTTGGTTGGTGAATTTGATGGTACGGTGGTTGGCACTGCAGTATTTGCTGAAGGCCGTTCAACAACCAGATTACTTGATCACTTCACATCATTGTTGCATGTCGACACAAACTTGAAAAATGGTGATCCAATTTTGGTTACGCCGGGTAATTACTTGAACGAAATATTTAAACATGAGGCTTAATTAAACATGAGCAATATAAACGTATTAATATTGGCAGCAGGAAATGGCTCAAGAATGAAGTCAACAACTCCAAAAGTATTGCATAGTGTGGCTGGGCAAACGATGATTGACTGGGTACTAGATGCTGTCGAACCACTTAAGACGGATAAGTTAATCACTGTTATTGGAGTTGGTGCTGAACGTGTCCAAGAACATGTCGGTAATCGTAGTTCATTTGTACTGCAATCTCAACAACTTGGTACTGGTCATGCTGTGCGTCAAGCTGAGGCAGAACTTAAAGACAGCGATGGTGTCACCCTAATTATGTCTGGTGACACGCCAATGTTTCGTTCAGAAACCTTACAAGGTTTCATTGCAGAGCATGAACGTTCAAATAACGCTGTGACTGTACTAACTGCCATTGCCAATGATCCTACTGGGTACGGTCGCATTGTCCGCGGAGAAGATGAGACAGTTCAGAAAATTATTGAACAAAAAGATGCTAGTATTACAGAACGTCGTATTAAAGAAATTAATACTGGCGTATATGTATTCAATAACCGTTTATTATTTGAATCACTAGCAAAAGTACAAAATAATAATGCGCAAGGCGAATACTATTTACCTGACACGCTTAACATTTTGCGACGCTCAGGAGAACAGATTGGTGCGCACACACTCCAAGACTTTACAGAGTCATTAGGAGTTAATGATCGAGTAGCATTGGCAACAGCTAACCGCGTCATGCACGAAAGAATTAATCATCAATTAATGGTTGATGGCGTTGAACTGTTAGATCCAGCGAATACATATATTGATTCAACGGTTAACATTGGGCCCGATACCTTAATTGAGGGTGGCGTAACTATTTTAGGCAAGACGACCATCGGCGTAAATAATACTATTACACAAGGATCACGAATCGTAAATAGTGTGCTTGGTGACAATAATGTGATTACATCATCGCACATTGAAGATGCTATCCTGCAAAATGGTACCACAGTGGGTCCATATGCACATTTGCGACCGGCTGCTCATTTAGAAGATAATGTTCATATTGGTAATTTCGTCGAAGTCAAGAATGCTAAATTGGGTAAAGACACCAAATCAGGACATCTCACTTACATAGGTAATGCCACTATTGGTCAAGATGTTAATATTGGAGCAGGTACGATATTTGTTAATTACGATGGGGTGAATAAGTTTAATTCAACTGTCGGAGATCGCGCGTTTATTGGCTCAAATACCAAAATCGTTGCACCGGTTAACATTGCTCAAGAATCAATTACTGCTGCTGGGTCAACAATTACAAATGACATACCAGAACATGCAATGGGGATTGCTCGTACACGTCAGACAAATAAAGAAGATTTCTGGCATCACATGCCACATAAATTTTAAATAAAAAAGAGTTCATTTGAGCTCTTTTTATTTTGGTATTTGTTGTTAATTATGTTTATAATAGAAAGAAACTTTGAGAAAAATTATTATTACGAAAATAAAAGGGGATTTTTGATGCAAATTACAGGTGAACGTGCATTAGTCAATATCGAAAACGAAACATTCTATACAAAGAGAATAGACGTAGCTGATGACGAAACAATTCCGCTTGATGCGCTTTTTTCAGAAATTGATTCACATATTGAAAATGAAAACTTTATACATATCGAGTTGCAGATTAATGGCGGAGTAGAGTCCACGGGGACGACATTAAGTGTTGAAACCAATGTCATTAATTTACCCTTGCGATATCAAAACCAATTACGAAAACTGGTTTGGCAAGAAAAAGACGCATTAGATGTCAATCTGTATATGATTGCTGAAAATGAATTTGAGAGTCAGTCCCATTTGAAAATATCATTAGCAAGCTCTGTTGCCACATACGTAGATGATTCTGAGAGTGTGAAGGCTAAAATTTCCACATGGTTTAATGAACAACTTGAACATATTGTTACTGAACAAAAACAAGCGGAAAAGGAAGATGTGGGTGTCGAAGAATAAGCAACTGCCCTCAGTCTGCCTCAATATAACCAGTTACATGTAAGAGTTTATTATCGTCTAGACAGGTAAAGTCTAATATGTGTTTTGAAACCGTGGTTTTGACATTATTTAGTTCCCCTAAGTTGTAGGTGTCGATAGTATATTGAGCTAGTTTAGCCTTATCATTTAAATCAGACATAGGCACAATTAAATCCTCTAAGGCTGTTTTAGTGGGGTTAGCAATGCGGTCAATGTAGTTTTTTTCAAGCTTTGTTAATTTTATCATGGTTATAATTATAACGATTTTGCTCGTGTGTGTAAACGAAACTACTTGTTTGGTTATACTGAAATAAATAGAATATTTTTTGACTATTTTATAATTTATTGATATAATTGACGTATGCGATGAGTCGAAGCGCTTGAAAAATTAGCGCTGATTGCGGCCTACTGTGTTTAATCACAAGTCTCGTATAGATGTAGGTGATGAGTGTTGTTGTGGAACTCGCTCATCTCACTTGACTAACAGTGCTTGCACTGTAGTGACGCGACTTTGCTATTGATGTGACAATCAATAGCCGCCAGCCAGAGCGAATCTGGCACGCCAAACTAACAACTAACTTAGGTTAGTTGTTTTTTTATGCAGATTTTAATGTATAATTGTAGTAGAATTTACATGTTATTGAATTAAGTAGGCTTAAAGGAAAAATGGAAAAAGAACGAAATCAATATTTAACGGTCAGTGCATTAACTGCTTATTTAAAAAGAAAATTTGATGCTGATCCGTATTTAGCCAAAGTCTATGTTACCGGTGAAATTTCTAATATGGGTCGTCGTCGCGGGCCACATTTATATTTTTCTATTAAGGATAGTGAAAGTAATGCTGTGATTAATGCATCAATGTTTGGCTATGAACGGCGTATTAAATTTCAGCCCGAAGAGGGGATGAAGATTAATGCGATTGGGCGGGTGGAAATATATGAACCACGGGGCTCATATTCCATTATTTTGGAATCAATGACTCCCGACGGCGTTGGTGAACTATTTTTAGCTTATGAACAACTAAAACGTAAACTACAGGCCGAAGGATTGTTTGATTTGCCAAAAAAACAAGTACCACTATTTCCTAAAAAAATAGCGGTAGTTACTTCACCAACTGGGGCAGTTATTGAAGATATTGCTCGTACGGTGCAACGACGTTTTCCAAGTGCTCAGGTTATTTTATTTCCAGCAGTAGTGCAGGGCGAAAAGGCAGCGCCAACAATTATTCGGCAGCTCCAACGTATTGATAATATGGATTTTGACACGTTAATTGTTGGACGTGGCGGTGGTTCCATTGAAGATTTGTGGGCTTTTAATGATGAAAAATTGGCGCGAACTGTTGCTAGTATGAAGACACCGGTGATTAGTTCAGTTGGACATGAGACAGATAATACCTTAGTAGATTTTGTTTCTGATCGACGTGCAGCTACGCCAACGGCCGCAGCTGAACTAGCGACACCGGTAACATTACAACAATTGACCACCCGTTTGCAAGAATTACATTTACGGCAAATATCACGGATTAAACAGATGATTGACATGAGGCAACAACGATTAAATCGAGTTGCAACGCATGTTATTTTTCAGCAACCGGATCGGTTATACACGGGGTATAATCAACGAATAGATCAGTTATCGCATGCATTGCAACAGCTAACAAAACAAAAAGTAATTAATGAAGAACACAAATTAGCGGCAATATTGCAACGACAGCAGCAGTTACAACGTAGTTTATTGCAACCTGTACAAGAAAGATTACAATTATTAAGTACTAAATTAGACTTAGTAAGCCCTTTGAAAATATTATCCAGTGGTTATGCAATTGTTGAGCATGACAATAAAGTAGTTCGTAGCATAACAAATATTACGATTAATGATGAAATTGACATGCGCTTTTCTGATGGGCATGCCACGGCAAAAATAACAGGAGTACAGCATGAGTGAACAACCCACATTTGAAGATAAGTTACAACAATTAGAAAGTATCGTGAGTCAGCTAGAAAAGGGTGATCGTCCCTTGGAAACCGCTTTGGCTGATTTTCAAACCGGTGTTGGTTTGGTCAAAGATTTACAAAAGACATTGAAGGATGCTGAAGATACATTGGCAAAGGTTATAGATAATGACGATGAATTATCAGATTTGGAATTAACTAATGATTGATTTAAAAAGTTTCCAAAAAGAATGGCTTCCAAAAATTAATCAACAATTGGAAAATGATTTATCAATGGCTTCCCCAGATGCTGATTTAGTTGCTATGATGAAGTATGCAGTTTTGAATGGTGGCAAAAGGCTCCGACCATTGCTGACGTTAGCAGTTGTTACAAGTTTTGGAGAATCTATCACACCAAGTATATTGAAAGTAGCAACGGCAATTGAATGGGTTCATTCATATTCCCTTGTTCATGATGATTTGCCGGCAATGGATAATGATATGTTTCGACGTGGCAAACCCAGCGTTCATGCATTATATGGTGAAGCCAATGCTATTTTAGTCGGCGATGCGTTATTAACTGGTGCCTTTGGAGTCATAGCGACTGCCAATAGTTCATGCAGTGTTGAGGATTGTCTTCCAACTGAAGAGCTATTATTAATTACTCAAAACTTAGCTCGCGAAGCAGGTGGATCAGGAATGGTTTTAGGGCAACTCCATGATATGGATAATCACACTGAAGAACAAAATGCTAGTACAAATTGGTTGTTAAATGATGTTTATAGCATGAAGACTGCAGCATTGATAAGATATACAACAACGTTGGGCGCAATATTGACCCATCAAAATGTCAATGTTGAGGATAATCATTTTGATCCGAAGAAGGCAATGTATGATTTTGGTGAAAAATTCGGATTGGCCTTTCAAATTCAAGATGATTTAGATGATTATCAGCAAGATCAATTAGAAGATGTGAACTCATTGCCACATATAGTGGGTGTTAAAGAGGCACAAAGTGTGCTTGACCAATACCTCTTCTCAACACAAGAAATATTAGCTAATACTGTTGAACAAGATCAACGATTTGATCGACGTTTGCTGGATGATTTTGTTAGTTTAATTGGAGATAAAAAATGAGCATTGAAAAAGAACGTGTTGATGTATTGCTGGTCCAACAAGGATTGCTTCAGTCACGTGAGCAAGCAAAACGTGCTGTGATGGCTGGTCAGATTCTTGGCAATAACGAAGAACGTTTAGATAAAGCGGGTGAAAAAATTCCCGTGACAACGGAACTACATTTCAAAGGTGAACAGCTAAAATATGTTTCCCGTGGGGGATTGAAGTTAGAAAAAGCATTGAATGATTTTGATATTACCGTTGAAAATAAAACGGTGTTAGACATTGGTTCTTCCACGGGCGGTTTTACTGATGTTTCACTTCAAAATGGTGCCAAACTTGTTTATGCACTAGATGTGGGTACCAATCAACTAGCTTGGAAGTTACGAAACGATGATCGTGTGAAAGTTATGGAAAATACAAACTTTCGCTATTCAAAATTAGCTGATTTTAAATATGGACAACCAGAATTTGCTACAATTGATGTTTCATTTATTTCTTTGGGACTTATTTTACCAGCACTAGCCAACATTATTACTATGAGTGGTAATGTTGTGGCCTTAATTAAACCACAGTTTGAAGCTGGACGTGAAAATGTTGGTAAGAACGGTATTATCAAAGATACAGCTGTTCATAAACAAGTTTTACAAAAAGTAACACAAATGATGGTTACTGATGGTTTTAGCATTACGGACTTAACCTACTCGCCAATTAAAGGGGGACAAGGTAATATTGAGTTCTTAGCAGTACTGAAACGATCAAATCAAGCCGAAATCAGCGAACATATTAATATTGACAGGTTACTTGAACGCACTTATGAGCAACTCAATCATAAGGAGAATGATCATGAATAAAAAAGATCGCCAAAAAGCCTTGTTGTCGCTCATTAAAGAGCATCCAGTGGGTCGTCAGGAAGATATTGTTGCGTATTTTGAAAAGATTGGCGAAAAGGTTACCCAAGCTACAATATCGCGTGATATTAATGAGTTGGGATTAATTAAAGTTCCAAATTCCCACGATGGCTTTTTGTATCATTTACCAAAATCCGATGACAGGCCATATTTACAGCGATTACGTCGAGCGCTACAGCAATCATTTTTGAGCTTGCGTGCGCAGCGTGGAATGATTATGATCAAAGTTCAACCTGGAAATGGTCAATTGGTATCAAACCTGATTGAGCAAGTGCAGCTACCGGAAATATTTGCGACCATAAGCGATGATGGTTCGGTTCTCGTATTATTAAAAGATGGTATTCCTACGGCAAAAGTGATTAACATTATTCAAAAGTTACTTGAAAAATAACAACGTATAGCATGTACTACGTTGATGGAGTTACTTATGTTAGAAAATCTAATTATAGAAAATTTTGCGATTATTGAAAAAGTGGATCTTCAGTTTGAAGAAGGTATGAGTGTTTTAACCGGTGAAACAGGTGCTGGGAAATCAATTATTATTGATGCACTTTTTATGTTAACTGGTGGTCGTGCGAACTCTGAAATGGTTCGTCATGGCAGTAAAAAAGCTGTTCTACAGGCAGTTTTCAGTGTTCCGGATAATCAAAAGCTAAGAGATGTAATTGCTCGAAGTGGTGTAGCAGGCGATGATAATGAACTTATTATTTATCGTGAATTAAACCAAAATGGGCGGAGTATTATTCGAATCAATGGTGTTCTTGTCAATTTGAAAACTTTAGCGGCTATTGGTCGTTACTTAGTTGATATCCAAGGACAAAATGATGCACAGCAATTACTGAATCCAGAGGAACATTTACCGTTATTGGATGCTTTTGGTGATGAAAAAATTACGCAATTTCGAAATGATTACCAAGAACTTTTTCAAAAATTTCGTTCTATCACCACTCGCATTAGAAATATTCAAACGTCACAACAAGAAATCACACAACGTTTAGATCTTTTAAAATTCCAACAAGAAGAACTGCAGGAAGCCAATTTACAGCCAAATGAAGAAAATGATTTATTAGATGCACGTGACAAGTTACGTAATTTCAAAAAAATTGCTGATCGACTTCAGTTAACGCAGACAACACTAAGCGGCGAGCAAGGCGGAGCCATAGACTCCCTCGCTGAAGCAGTTCATCAACTACAAGATATTGCAGAATATGATGATCAATATGCTGAGCTAGCAAAAACGATTTCCGAAGCTTACTACACGGCCCAAGATGTTGGCCGTGATGTTGACGAACAATTGAGTGAATTAACATATGATGAGGCAGAACTAATTCGTATTGATGACCGGCTTCAGCTGATTCACTCATTAGAACGCAAGTATGGTACATCGGTTGCAGATGTTTTAGATTTTCAAGCCAAAATCGAAAAAGAGCTTTCGCTTATAGATGATGATGAATATGATGTTGAACGACTACAGGTCAAACAAAATGACATGCGCCAGTTATTAAGAAAAAAAGCGATTAAATTACGTGAGGCCCGACAAAAAGTAGCCCGAAATTTGGAAAAGAATGTTAATCAGCAATTGAACGATTTATTAATGAATGGGGCCGAGTTTGCTGTACACTTTGATCCAGTTGAAGGCTATATCTCCTCGGGAATTGATAAAGTTGAATTTCATGTCCAAACTAACGTTGGAGAAGGAATGGCGCCCTTGGTCAAGATCGCATCAGGTGGAGAAGCTGCTCGCCTGATGTTAGCACTGAAAACTACATTTGCTAAGCAGCAGCACATCATTTCAATTGTTTTTGATGAAGCGGATACAGGTGTTTCCGGTCGTGTGGCTCAGGCAATAGCAAAAAAAATGCTCACAATTTCAACTGATTCACAAGTTTTAGCAATTACGCATTTACCACAAGTTGCAGCTGCCGCAACTCATCATTATTTGATCTCAAAGTTAACTGAAAATGATCGTACACTCACTCAAGTAGCACCATTGGATGAAGATGGTCGAGTTCACGCAATTGCTATGATGTTATCTGGTGACAATATTACTGAAACTGCTCTTGCAAATGCTCGTGATTTACGTCAAGAATTTTAAATTAACAAAATAAAAAAGACGCGCAATTTAAGCGACGTCTTTTTTTGTGTTTCTAATGCGCAATGATCATTAAGAATGCAATGAACATAATCGCTAATACATACATCAGAGGATGTACTTTCTTAATACGACCAGTTGCAATCATTGTGATTGGATATAAGATGAAACCAAGCGCGATACCATCTGATATAGAATAGGTTAGGGGCATACCAATAACAATCAAAAATGCTGGTGCTGCGATAGCCAAATCTTCCCAATCAATTAAGCGTAAGTTTTTGGCCATTAAGACGCCAACTACTACTAACGCTGGTGCTGTCACCTGTGAAGTAACAACAGATAAAAGTGGTGAGAAGAGCAGAGCAAACAAGAAAAATATTCCAGTGAACACGGAAGTTAATCCTGAGCGACCACCAACTGCAATACCAGATGACGATTCAACATAAGCAGAAGTAGGTGAAGTACCAATAACGGCACCTACTGTCATACCAACCGCATCAGCCATTAAGGCACGGCCAGCACGTGGCATTTCATTGTTTTTCATGAAGCCAGCTTGTGTGGCCAAGCCAATCATTGTACCAGCTGTGTCAAAAAAAGTAACAATCAAGAAGGTAATAACAACTGTGACTAGTTGCAGAGAATTAATATCACCAACATGCATAACGCCAGCACCAAATGTAGGTGCAAGTGAGGGAGCAGGTGAAATAATGGCAGATGGTAATTTGATTAGACCGGTTAGAATACCAGCAAGTGATGTTAAAATCATACCAATGAATATGGCAGCCGGTGTTTTACGACTCATCAATATGAAAGTAACAATAATTCCAAAAATTGATAATAGTGATGTAGGTGATGACAGATGTCCCAAAGATACCATGGTGTCTTTGTTAGCTACAATCAGCCCCGCATCATGCAATCCGATAAAAGCAATGAACAGCCCGATTCCCGAAGCAATAGCGAGTTTTAGATTTTGTGGGATAATATTGATGATTTTCTCACGAATTTTGAAAAACGTTAAAACTAAGAAAATCAATGCGGCTACAAACACACCAGCCATAGCAGTTTCCCATTTTACGCCCATGCCAATAACAACAGAATAAGCGAAGAAAGCATTCACACCAAGCCCTGGGGCAATAGCAATAGGGTAGAGTGCAACGACACCCATGAAGATAGTTGCGACAGCTGAAGCAATTGCTGTCGCTGTGAAAACAGCGCCTTTGTCCATACCTGCTGCACCCAAAACAGTAGGGTTAACAAATAAGATGTAAGCCATCGACGCAAAAGTAGTTAAACCAGCAATAAACTCGGTCCGAACACTTGTGTTGAGTTCGTCAAGTTTGAAATAATGTGCAATCGTAGACATGATTGCCTCCCAAATATTTAGTTACGAATAACGTACAATTTAATTTTAGCAGTCATTTACTAATAATTAAATTAAAAATGAGAAAATAAAAGATGTTTTCGCGAATAATAGGGAAAAACAGCAAGTGAAAGCGCTTAATAAACGAACGAAACATTATAAATGTTCGGAATTCAATGAAATATGCTGTTCTTTTAGCATTTTAACGGTTTTGAGATAAGCTGGAATCATGACCAGAACAGAACCTGTCCAAGCTAACATATTGGCCAAGCTGGCACCGAAAAATCCGAAAGGTCCAACTAAAGTAATTGCTGCTACTGTCCGCATAACTAATTCAGCAATACCAGCAAAGGTAGGGGTTCTAGAGTCATTAAGTCCTTGCAAAACATATCGTATGATAAACAAAGCGGATAGTATATAGTAGAAGGCACCGTTAGCCCAGAAGTACTGTTGTGCTAATGATAATACGCGATGTTGATCAGCACCGACAAACATAGACACAGCAACATGACCAAACATAATTTCTAAAATACCCATAAACAGGCCAAACCCCATGCTCATAAATAGCGCATGTCTTACCCCGATTAAAATGCGTTGATATTGTTTGGCACCATAGTTTTGCGCAGCGAAGGTTGCCATTGTTATACCAAATGACATCATAGGTAGTGTAGCCACTTGATCAATACGTTGCGCAGCCGTGGTTGCTGCAACTGCGTCTGTTCCTAATGTATTCAATGCACCTTGTAGAACTAATGAACCAATCGCTATAATTGAACTTTGAAAGCCCATAGGTAGGCCGGCGTGTAAATGAGTGCGAATGTCTTTTGCGTCCCATTTTAAATCGTCACGATCAACACGAAGCTGGGGGACAAATCTATAAATGTGCCAAAAGCTTAGAATAGCAGAGACTAATTGTGCAATAACAGTTGCAATAGCTGCTCCAGCAACACCAAAACCAAGGCCTAAAATCAACCATAATTCGAGGCCAATGTTAACAAACATACCAACAACCAAATAAATTAATGGTGAGCGAGAATCACCCACTGCACGAAGGGCATTAGCGGTGACATTGTACCCCATCGTAGCAAAAATACCACCTAAGATGATACTAATAAATGTGAATGCTTGATTCAAAATGTCTGGTGGGGTTTGCATGATTTTAAGTAGTGGATAGATTAGGATAAAACTCACCACGGTAACGATTACAGTGACTATTGCTGATACGATAATTGTTGATGCCATACTTTTGCGCACACCAGCAATATCACGAGCACCATAACGTTGCGCTGTAATAATTGATAATCCAGAAGTGAATCCTTGTACGAATCCTATAACTAAAAACATGATTGAACCAGTTGCTCCAACAGCAGCAAGAGATTTCACACCAAGTGTTTGACCAACAATCAGCGTATCGGAAAAATTATATAATTGTTGGAAAAGATTTCCAATTACGAGTGGAATTGTAAAAAATAAAATTTGCTTTGCGGGAGTTCCCTGAGTTAAATCACGCATAATCTCTCCAATATAGATAAAAATGTCTTGAACATATATTCTAAACGAATAGTGGTTATTTGACTAGGGTTTTGTTCTAAAATTTATAAGAAAGACATCTGTTTGTAAAAGGCTGGATACACTAGGTTTTTACTAAGATTTTTTTCATGTCTTTTGAATTAAATTCGGAGATAAATTAAAATATCTTCGAGCTGACATCGTCGATAATTGATGTTTCGAATAATGATATAATCATACTAATATTAAAAAATGATCATTTGTGAGCAATCCAATATTTGCTTACGTAGCTTTAAAATGATTGAAACGATATAATAGGAAGAGTATAAAAAAGGAGTTGCATATGGCTGCTAAACTTGTGTTAGTTCGCCACGGAGAGTCAACAGCAAACCGTGACAATGAATTTACCGGATGGACTGACGTTCCATTGACCTTAAAAGGGGTTAGACAAGCGAACCGTGTTGGTGAAGTTTTGAAGCGACATGGTTTGCAGTTCGATGTATCATTTACTTCTTTTTTAAAGCGCGCAATCATAACTGACAATATTATATTGGAAGAAATTGAGCAGTTGTGGTTACCACTCCATAAGGCTTGGCAACTCAATGAGCGGCACTATGGTGCATTACGTGGCTTGAATAAAGATTATGCTCGTCAACAATATGGCGCAAATAAAGTTGCCTTATGGCGACGTAGTTATACGGCTACGCCACCACTACTAGAACACGTTATCCCAGATAGACGTTACCCGGAAGGCTTAGAACCACGTGGTGAGAGCTTGAAAATGGCCAGTGATCGGCTTGTTCCTTATTGGCATTCAGAAATCTTACCTCAGATACAGCAGGGTAAAAATGTTTTAATCGTCGCACATGGTAGCTCCTTACGTGCTTTAGTCAAATATATAGAACATATTAGCGATAAAGACATAGATGGTCTTGAGATTGACAATGGCGAACCTATTTTGTACGAGTATGAAGAAGGATTTAGTGAGAGGATTTATTTAGAATGAATGATAGAATATGGGCTCGTGTGAAAAAGTATACGGAACTACAAGGCACTTCTGGTCAAGAACACGCTATTCGTCAATCTTTCCGTTCTGATTTGGAACCATTGGTTGATACAATCCACCAAGAGGGACTTGGTGGTGTTTACGGTGTTAAAGAAGGACAAGGTCCACGTGTAATGTTTGCAGCGCATATGGATGAAGTTGGATTTATTGTGAAAGATATTCTGCCTAGTGGTGCACTTAAAGTGGCCGCCCTTGGTGGATGGAATCCAGCAGTAATTAGTTCGCAGAGATTTACTTTGTTCACAAGTAAAGGTAAGTATCCTATTGTTTCAAGTTCTGTGTCACCACACTTATTACGCGGCAGCGCTCACGGCCCACAGATGCCAACCGTAGAGGATATTTTATTTGATGGCGGATTTTTGGACAAGGATGAAGCGTGGTCATTTGGTGTCCGTCCTGGGGACTTTATTGTGCCACAAGTATCAACCGTTATGACAGCAAATAAAAGGCGCGTAATATCTAAATCATGGGATAATCGATTTGGACTTGTGACAATATTAGACGCTTTGGAAGAACTAGAAAATGTTCAGACACCCAATACCTTGATAATGGGCGCCAATGTTCAAGAAGAAGTTGGGCTACGCGGTGCACATGGCGCCGTCAATTTACTGAAACCAGATATTTTTTTCGCAGTTGATTCTAGTGCTGCAGATGATACTTCAGGACAGAATGGACACCAAGGAATCCTAGATCAAGGAACGTTATTACGTGTTTTTGATCCAACTGTTGTTATGCCACTGCGCTTAAAAGAATTTTTGTTATCTGTGGCTGAAGATAACCATATTCCTTATCAGTACTTTGTTTCCAAGGGTGGAACTGATGCAGCAGCAGCTCAAACTGAGTTAACTGGTGTACCAGCCGTTGCATTAGGTGTTGCTTCTCGTTACATACACACCCACCAAACAGTTTGGTCAATTAAGGATTTTGAAGCATCTAAAGCATTTGTTGTGGCCATTGCCAAAAATTTGGATGATGCAAATCTTAAAACTATTATGGGCGATTAATGTTTAAAAAAATCAGAAAATTAGATTATTGGATTGCGGTACCATTTGCCATACTCAGTGCGTTGGGTGTGGTAATGGTTTTTTCGGCGAGCTTAACGAATTCAGCAATGCTAAACTTTTACAAACAACTTCTTTTTGTTTTTATTGGTTGGATTGGTGCGTTTACTTTATTTCATTTTAATATTAACAATTGGCGCAATGAAAAATGGATAAAGGTGATGATGTTTGGTATAATTGGGCTTTTAATTATTGCCAGAATAATGCCAGCAGTTAATGGTGCTCACGGTTGGATTCCACTGGGGATTATTACTTTGCAGCCGGCTGAGTTTTTAAAATTAGTTTTGATATTATACTTTGCTGATTTTTTTGCTAAACATCCATGGCAACCACACGTTAAATTACCACAACAGCCAATTAGCCAACTCAATGCTTGGTTTTTACCTTTTTCATCTCTATTTTTATTATTTATTATGCCAGATAATGGTAATATGATTATTGCCGCCATCATTATGCTAACCATTGTACTTGCAGCTGGGGTGTCTAAAAAGATTACCGTTGCCTGGTTTGCTATCGCTGGCATTGGCTTTGGACTTTTACAGCCAATCATTAATTTGATCGATAAAGTATTTCATCTGACCGGTAGTACGCATTATGGTATTTTAAGATTAATTAATTTTGTTAATCCTTGGGCTGACCCAGATCAAAGCCGTCAACTACTATACGGTTATTACGCCATAGCTCATGGTGGCATGTTTGGTGTTGGTTTAGGAAATTCTCTCATAAAGCCATATCTACCTGAATCAAATACGGATTTTATTATGGCAGTAATGACAGAGGAACTAGGGGCAGTAGTGACTGTAATTGTGTTAATTTTACTATTAATAATCATTACGCGCCTTATTATTTTGGGCATTAGACAAAAACGTCAATATCAACGATTAGTCATGTATGGTGTAGCTACCTTATTATTTATCCAAGCTTTTGTTAATTTAGGTGGCGTTATTGGTGTGTTACCAATAACGGGTGTTGTTTTTCCATTTATTTCTGGTGGTGGATCATCATATATAGCCTTTAGCGCTGCCATTGGTCTAACGTTGAATATTGCTGCGCAACAGAAGAAAAAACCAGTCATTCATCCAAATGATACAGTGGCCAGAAAGGATTATCGATGACATTTCAAATACAACCACGCCGTGCAATTTATATCTATATCAATAATATAAGGCATGCACAACAGCTTAAAAAGTTTGGTCAAATCACGTACATATCTCGCAAGATGATGTTTGTGGGTTTATATGTGAATGATGAAAATGTTGAACAATTAGTTGAAAAAATTAAGCAATACAAGTTTGTAAAAAAAGTCGTCATGTCGCCACGTCCGGAAATTAATCCTGATTTAGACAATTTGCATGATGATATTTTCTTTGAAAATTATGATGAAGGAGGAAATACAAACTAAGAGTTTGTATATCGTATAATCATGCGGGTAGTATCAGGAAGATTTCGAGGAACACGCCTTGAAGCAGTCAATGGCGACAAAACACGTCCAACGACGGATAAAGTGAAAGAAGCCATGTTTAGCATGTTAATGCCGTATTTAGACGGCGGGGATGTACTTGATTTATATGCAGGTACAGGAGGCCTGAGCATTGAAGCTGTTTCAAGAGGTATGATGCATGCTACGTTAGTAGATCGCCAATTCCAAGCAATTAAGGTCATTCAAGAGAATATTGAGAAGACACACCATGCTGATGAGTTTACGGTCTTAAAGTCGCCAGCGCAACAAGCTTTGCTTAATTTTGTAGCCAATTCAAAAAAATTTGATTTGATTTTTTTGGATCCACCATATGCTAAAGAAACCATTGCTGCAGATATGTCGTTTATGGCAGAAAATGGGTTATTAAACTCGGGTGCTATTATATTGGCTGAAAGCAACGATGAGGCAAATTTACCGAATGAAAGTGATGATTTCTCAATCATTCAACAGAAACATTATGGTATAACCGTAGTGACGATATATCAATATGAGGGCTAAATTATGAGTATAGCAGTATTTCCTGGTAGTTTTGATCCGTTAACCAACGGTCATTTAGACATTATTAAACGTGCTAGTGGTATATTTGAAAAAGTAATCGTAGGTGTTGGTAATAATACAAGCAAAGCGGCGCTGTTCACACCACAAGAAAAAATGACATTAATTAGTACTGTCGTTAAAGATTTGCCAAATGTTGAGGTAGCAATCATGAAGGGACTAACAGTTCAATTCATGAACGAAGTTGGTGCTAAGTATATCGTTCGAGGGCTTCGAAATGGTAAAGATTTCGAGTATGAACGTGATATTGCCGGAATGAACAGTGCTCTGGCAGATGTTGAGACCGTTTTACTACTTGCAAAACCGGAAAATCAAAATATTTCCAGTTCCATGGTCAAAGAAATTGGTAGTATGGGTGCTGATAATATGGTAAAGTTTGTCCCAAAGGCCATTGTTGAAGCATTAAAGGAGCGACTGAATGCGCAAAAAAAGTAAAATAGTTCTTGCTGTTGCATCCCTTTTAGTAATAGTTGGTATCGTAGTTGGCGTTTGGCCGTTGAACGGTTACATTGAGTCACCTGGTGAAGCAGACGACTTAGCACAGTTTGTTAAAATTGATGGTAAAAAGGATACATCAAAGGGACAATACAGAATTACATCCGTTTATTTGTCCCAAGCGAATGGATTTAAGTATTTACAAACTAAAATTAATCCACACCTGTCGTATGCAACTGCAAAGGAAGTTACTGGTGGACAAAGTTCAGCTACATTTAGTAAAGTACAAGATTTTTATATGCAAAGTGCAATTGCCAACGCTGAGCAGGTCGCCTTTAAAAAAGCGAATAAACCTATTACGACAAAATATCGTGGTATCTACGTACTGAGTGTCTCTTCTAAATCCCATTTCAAAAAGAGTATCAAAGTAGGAGATACCATCACTGCAATCGACGGTCATCACTACGAAAACTCAGATAGCTTTATTAAGTATTTAGCCAATAAATCCAAGGGAACGAAAGTCACTGTCGACTACACCCGGGATGGTAAAAACGGCCAAGCAACTGGTGATACAATTAAGCTCGCTGGGACCAAGACGGCAGAATACCCAAATGGCCGTGCTGGAATAGGTATCGTGCTGACGGATAATGTGGCCGTTACAACAACGCCAAAAGTTAGTGTCAATGCCGGCCAAATTGGTGGACCTTCAGGCGGCTTAATGTTTACCATACAGATTTATGATCAATTGACTGGTGATTTGTTAGCTAAAGGGCGTAATATTTCTGGTACTGGTACAATGAGTGCTGATGGCTATGTGGGTGAGATTGGTGGTATTGATAAGAAGATTATGGCTGCTAAGGCAGCCGGATCAACAGTATTCTTTGCGCCATATGTAAAGCCAAGCAAAGAGTTACTCAAGTATGAAGAGCAACATAAAACTAACTACATGCTAGCTCGAGATACGGCCAAAAAATATGCACCTAAATTAAAAGTTATTCCTGTGCAAACATTTGATGATGTCATCAATTATTTGCAAACAGGGAAAGTAATTAAGACAACTGACAGTGTGAAATAAAGCTTATCTGCTATGGTAAGCTTTTTTATTTTGAAATTCGTACTATGAAAGTAGAGGGATTGAAATGTCAGACATGTTAGAAATTGTAAAAGAAAAATACTATGAGTATAAAATTTGGATATTCATTATTTTATTTATTCTCGCTGCTATTACTTATTGTGCATATTCTCATCAGACCAAAGAAGTACCGCAGACATCATTATCTTCTTCAATAGCAAGTACAAGTGATGTAAAGAAATCTGAATCTGACGACAAAAATAGCTCAATCGTAATGGTTGATGTTAAGGGCGCTGTCAAAAAGCCTGGGGTCTACAACATTACTAGTTTTGCACGTGTACAAACAGCCATTGCACAGGCTGGTGGAACCCTAGAAGAAGCTGATATGCAGCAAGTTAATTTAGCCCAAAAATTGACGGACGGACAAATTGTGTACGTTCCTATGAGAGGAGAGACATCTTCTGCTCCTGTAAACAACGGTAGTACGTCAGCAGTGACTACGACAGATAATGAAGTTATTAATTTGAATACCGCTACGGTAGTGGAATTACAAACATTAGATGGAATTGGTGTCAAGAAAGCGGAACAAATCATTGCATATCGTGAAGAACACGGTGGATTTAAATCTATTGAGGAAATTAAACAGGTTTCCGGTATCGGTGAAAAAAGATTTGAAGCTTTGAAAGATAAAGTGACTGTTTAATATGGCGCGGATTTTAATGTTTGCTAGTTTGTTGATAGCAAGTTTAACTGGCATTATCTATTATTCATGTGCAGTTACTTGGTTCCTTTTTACTTTTATGGTCGTATTGTGTTCTTGGCAACGGCAAATTGATTTTTTGTTCAAAATCTTACTGTTGACACTACCTTTTATGGTTTATTTTATTTACAATTCGCATTGTTTACAGCAACAAGTCAATCAAAAAAATGATAAGCAACATCATGTAAGAGGTATCATTTTTCCAGATGATATTCAAATTGATGGAGCAAATCTCAAGGCAACGGCTCAGTTAGATAACCATGAGAAAGTCAAATTGTATTGGCTTTTTCCAGATGAAAAGATAAAAAACATGTGGCTTGAAAACAATAAAGTCATTTGTTTTCAAGCAGAAGCTGAATTAACGCGTATACCTGGGCCAACTAATTTCAATCAATTTGACTCTCAAAAATTTTATTTAACAAAGTCAATCACACATCAAATCAATATCAAATCATGGTATACGGAGGTAGCCAAACCGTCAACTTTACTACAAAAAATTAGATATCAACTCCATGAATGGCATAGCGTCGGTATCCATAATGCCGAGCGGCTTCCTTCTCCGCTTAGTGCATATGCAGAGGCTTTAATTCTTGGAACGACACCTCAGTCCTTATATGAAGATAATCCAGGAGTACAAACGTTAGGGTTAATTCACTTATTCAGCGTGTCAGGATTTCACGTGACTTTCTTAATGACATTACTGATGCAAATATCAAGAAGGATCTGGTTGCCAAAAGAATATACTATATTGGTGTTGAGTATAATACTGATTGCATATTTTATATTTGCGGGAGAACCCGATGTATTAATTCGTTCTATCATTTCAGGAGAATTAATATTGTTAAAGGATCTAACAAATAAGAATATAAAAGCTCAGGTTATCTGGTCGTTGAGTCTGTTGTTTAGTTTAGCTATGGTGCCGCAAATTTTATTGACGCTAGGAGGACAACTGTCATTTGCCTTAACCTTTTGCTTGACATTTGCACAGAGACTAACATTTTGGCAAACTAACATTTTGATGAGCTTAGTTAGTTTTCCGCTTATTATTCAACAACAATATACATGGCACATTCTGCAAACATTTATCAATTTTGCTGCAATTCCTATTTTTGGTACAGTAATTGTTCCTTTGGTTATGATAGGTTTTTTTGGTCAATATATTCCATTTTTAACATATATAACAAACCTAATCATCCGGTATTTTGCTTATATGGTAGATTTATGTGGAACGTTACCAGGAAATTTTGTGGTTGGTAAAATACCTAACGCACTAGCTGCAATACTTTTGTTTTTGGCTTTAGGGATGTTTGCGCGTGAAGCCAAAATTAAGCATATCTCGAGAATATCGTGGCTTGTTTCCTTTAGTGTAGCCATGATTTTCGTACATCTCCCATATCATGGCGAATTTGCAACTTTTGATATAGGACAAGGGGATGCAGCAGTGATTCGTGAACCGTACAATAAAACAATTACGTTAATAGATACTGGAGGAAAAGTAACGTTTGGCGAACAGCCAGCATGGCAAAAACAGAAGTACTTCCGTACCAATGGCGAGACGGTAATTGTTAATTATTTACATAGCCGGGGGATTAGTAAGATTGATAACTTGGTCTTATCACATCATGATCAAGACCATATCGGTAATGCTAAAGTCATATTAACAAAAATGAATATTAAAAATGTTATTATTCCAGCTGGAATGATGCAACAATCGTCGTTTAAAACCGAAATTAAACCATATCTTAGGTCAGCACAAGTAACAGAAGTTACCAATAATATTCAAGTATCGAAACTACCACTTCAAATAGTTCACCCGTTTAAAAGTGGTCAAGCAAAAAATGAGGATTGTATCGCGTTATTTGGCCATATTGGTGGGAAAAATATTTTCACTGCTGGTGATTTAGACCAATCGGGAGAAAAACAGATTGCAAATTTCTTGCCAGACATGCATGTTGACATCTTAAAGTTTGGTCATCATGGTTCAAAAACATCGACAAATCCTGAAGTTATCAATAAATGGCATCCTGAAATTGGCATAATATCTGCCGGACGAAACAATCGCTATAACCATCCAAATAAAGAAACGCTTGAAACAGCTCAGAATAATAAAATGACTGTCTTTAATACACAAATAAATGGTATGATGTGTTATGAATATTCAGGATTAAACGGACATTTTAAGGTAAAAATACCCCATGAACCTAAAACAACTACAACAGCAAATTGAAAATAATGCCATGGCAAACTTTTATATCGTGACAGGAGAAGAAGAAACATTGCTAAGCCACGCAAAATCAATGTTTAAGGGATTAGTTGATCAAGAAGATCGTGACATGAATTATTCCCAGATTGATTTAACCGAACAGACATTGGATGTAGTAATTAATGATGCTATGTCCGTGCCTTTTTTCGGTGATCGTCGTGTTGTTGTGGTCAAAAATCCACAATTTTTGACTGCTACAGGAAAAGTTGGGGATCGTGATCAAGAATTATTATTAAAATTATTTGATCAGCCAGTATTACAAAATATTGTTGTTTTTTTTGCCAATGACTTAAAATTAGACAAGCGTAAAAAATTAGCAAAAGTCCTTCTGAAAACGGCTGAAAATATTTCTTTACCAGCTCTTAACGAGCGCCAGGCGCAACAGGCTATCGTTCAACAACTAGATCAGCGCTCGTATGCCATAGAACCAGAAGCACTTCATGAATTAATGCAGCGTACTAATGCCCAGTACACAGATATGAAAAACGAATTGCCTAAACTAATAACCTATGCGGAACTGACAAAAAAAATAACACTAGACGTAGTATCGGCATTAGTTCCCAAGACACTGACAGCTAATGCGTTTGATTTGGTAGACGCAGTTATTAAACGACGACCTCAAGAAGCACTAACCCTTTATCATGATCTTTTACAGAATGGCGAAGCCCCGTTGCGATTAAATGCTGTTTTAACTAATCAATTTAGATTACTTTTGCAGGTTGCAGGGTTGTCTGGGAATGACCAAGACATTGGGGCGCAACTCAAGGTTCATCCTTATCGAGTAAAATTAGCCAAAGAAGCATTAAGGTCTTATCCACCACAGTTTGTACGAACAGGGTACCTAGGTATGATTGATATCGAAACACAATTGAAATCCACATCTCAAGATCCAGAACTTTTATTTGAGCGGTTTATTTTAAAAAATTTTCAGTAATATTTTTTATTGAATAAGAACACTTGTTCCTGTGATAAAATTATAGTATGCCAGAATTTCTTATCGCAGCAGACAATAGAAGAATTATTCACGTTGATCTAGATGCCTTTTATGCCCAAATTGAAATGCGTGATCATCCTGAGTTGCGTAATCTGCCATTGATCATTTCGCGTGATCCTATTGAGTCAAACGGACGTGGTGTTGTTGCGACTGCTAATTATGCCGCCAGAAAATTAGGAGTGCATTCAGCAATGAGCGCTGCCGAGGCCAAAAGATTAGCGCCAGATGCATTTTTCATGCGACCTGATTTTCAGAAATATAAGATGATATCTCAGCAAATTCATCATATTTTTCATCAGTATACTGATAAAATTGAACCTATTGCATTTGATGAGGCATACTTAGATTTAACAGATAGCGTACTCACGGGAGCGACATTAGCGGCAAAAATTCGTCACCAAATTCTAAAAGAAACGCAGTTAACCAGTTCAATTGGTGTTTCGTACAATAAATTGTTGGCGAAGTTAGCATCAGAATTCAATAAGCCAAATGGCGTTACTGTAATAACAAAAGATAATGCATTAGATTTCTTGGCAAGATTACCAATTTCCTCTTTTCGAGGAGTTGGGAAAAAAACACAAGAAAAATTTGCAGTGCTGGGTGTTGAGAATGGCGCACAATTGCGCATGATACCTCAAGAAACGTTACGAGCTCAATTTGGAAAAATGGGTGAACATTTGTTTTGGCAGGCTAGAGGTGTTCATTTTGGCGAAGTTCAATGGCATCGTCAAAGACAATCCGTAGGAAAAGAAGAAACCTTTGATCAATTTGTACAAACAAGAGATGAAGTTAATCTAGAATTCAAAAAATTGGCTGTGGAAATTGTTAAAATCATGAAAAATAAGAAATTAGTAGGACGTACGCTAAATATAAAAATTCGTGATAGCGAATTTAATACTATCACACGTTCTGTAACTCAAAGTGTGCCTTTCAAATTAGAAGCTGGGAGTATAGTATCTGTAGCGCAGACAATATTTGATGAGAATATGAATACGGCTTTTTCTATTCGTTTATTGGGAATATCACTTAGTAACCTACAGTCTAGCGGATTTGAGGAAATAACGCTGTTTTAATGTTACAATAATAGAAAATAATAATTAGAAAGTATAAACATGTCAGTAATCGAAGAACAAATATTAGAACAAATCAAGCGTTACGATACAATAATTATTCATCGGCATCAACGACCTGACCCAGACGCTTTTGGTTCACAGTTGGGTTTGAAAGAAATATTAAAAGCAAGTTTTCCAGAAAAAAAGATATATGCTGTGGGCAAAGAAGTTCAAGGATTAGCATGGATGAATGAAGATGACAATTTCATGGATGTTATACCCGATGCTGCTTACAATAAGGCTCTTGTTATTGTAACTGATACAGCCAATGCACCGCGTGTAGATGACCAACGCTGGTCAGATGGTTTAGAAGTTATTAAAATAGATCATCATCCAAATGATGAACCATACGGGGATTGGCAATGGGTTAAAGATGGTCACTCCGCTACAAGCACAATGTTTTTTGAGTTTTATGAAAAACTTAAGGGTCAAGGATTGGTGATGACCAAAAAAGCAGCGCGCCTATTATATATTGGTATTATTGGAGACACGGGTCGATTTATGTATAGTATCGATTCAGAAACGTTCCGTGTGGTGTCAGAACTGTTTAAGTATGATTTTGATTACCAAGAAATTCATCATGCGATGGCAACCATTTCGGAAAACGCAGCCAAATTGTCAGGCTATGTTTTGCAAAACTTAAGCATACTACCCTCGGGATTTGCTTATGTTATTTTAACTAAAGAATTGTTAAAGCAATTTGACTTGAAAGATGCCGGGACAGCTTTTGTTGTACCATTACCATCAAAGATAGATTGTGTGAAATCATGGGCTATTTTTGAAGAACAAGACGAAGGAAACTATCGTGTCAGACTGCGCTCACGAACAATTGCAATTAATAAGATTGCAAACCAATTTGAGGGTGGCGGTCATCCAATGGCTTCAGGAGCTTGGGCGCAAGATCAAGGTGATATAGATCGCTTAATCAATATAGTTGATAGTGCTCTTAGCGAGAAGCAAGACGCAGAAAAGGAAGATTGATGGCTGAAAAAGCAAACCAATTTGGACAATTTAATTTAAAAAAGGAAGTTATTGACGCATTAAGTGCTATTGGTTTTTATGAACCAACTGCTGTGCAAGCAAAATTAATTCCTGATGTTTTACAAGGACGAGATGTGGTCGGACAATCGCAAACTGGTTCAGGAAAGACGCACACATTTTTGATTCCAATCTTGAATCAATTAGAGCAGGATAAAAAATACGTACAAGCAGTAATTACGACACCGTCACGTGAATTGGCAGCGCAAATCACCAAGGCGATGAAAGAATTTTCTAATCAGCTAAACACTGATATTTCCATTTCTGAGTTTGTGGGTGGAACAGACAAGCAACGACAAATTAAACAATTGGAAAATCACCAACCACAAATTGTCATTGGGACACCGGGTCGGATTAAAGATTTAGTAGAGTCTGGATCATTGAAGTTACATGCAGTTCATACGCTTGTTGTAGATGAAGCTGATATGACGTTAGATATGGGATTTTTAAATGAAGTCGATTATATTGCAGGTGCAATGCCTGAGGGTCTTCAGACATTGGTGTTCAGTGCGACAATGCCAGAAAAGTTGAAGCCATTCTTGAAAAAATATTTAGATAACCCACATTTTGAAGCTATACCAGTGTCAACGGTCATTGCCGATACAATTGACAATTGGTTATTAGCTACTAAGTCAAAAGATAAGAATGACATTATTTATCAAGTATTAACTATTGGTAATCCATACTTAGCATTGGTTTTCGCTAATACCAAAGAGCGTGCGAAGGAAATTTCGAGTTTTTTGCGTGGACATGGTTTGAAAGTGGCCGAAATACATGGCGATATTGAACCACGTGAACGTCGACGTGTGATGAAAGCGATCCAAAACTTAGAATACCAATATGTCGTGGCAACAGACCTTGCTGCACGTGGTATTGATATTGAAGGTGTTTCGCATGTCATTAATGATGATATACCTGCCGAATTAGAATTCTTTGTTCACCGTGTGGGTCGGACGGGCCGTAATGGTTTGCCTGGATTAGCCATTACGTTGTATGGTCCAGATGAAGAAAATGAAGTTGCTGAATTAGAAGCCTTGGGTATCACTTTTAAGGCTAAGCAAATTAAGGGCAATGAAATTATTGACGTTAAGGATCGAAGGGCTCGTGTTCAGCGAGTAGCCACAACCAAAAAATTGGATTCAACTATGGTTGGTATGGTTAAAAAGAAAAAGAAAAATGTCAAGCCAGGTTACAAAAGACGCATTAAAAATGCAATTCAGCGTAAAAATCAAATGGATCGTCGGATATCTCAACGACAAGAAATGAGAGCAACACGCAAAGCAAACAAACAACGTGGAGAACATTAAAAAAAGGACTTGGAAATTTTTCCAAGTCCTTTTAGTATTCAAGGAAGTAGGTTAATTACTTAACGTACTTAGCTAAACGTGACTTTTCACGTGAAGCTTTGTTCTTCTTGATCAAACCTTTTGAGTAGGCGTGATCAATAGCTGAAGAAGCAGCCTTGTATAATTCTGCTAAGTTGTCTGTACCAGCAGCTGCAGCTTTTTCAAACTTTTTTACAGCTGTACGGTAAGCGCTGAGTTGTGGTTCGTTACGGTCGTGTTGCTTCTTAGTAAGACGAACACGTTGAATTGCTGATTCAATAACAGGCATATGTCTTTTCTCCTTAAATTTGATACGAGGTTTTCAAGTAATCCTAAGATTAACGACGCAAACCTAAGCGTTGGATCAATTCACGATAACGTTGAATATCAGTATTGCGGAGGTAACGTAATAAGTTACGACGGCTACCAATCTTCTTCATTAATCCACGTTGTGAGTGGAAATCATGCTTGTGAGCTGCCATGTGTGTGTTCAACTCGTTAATATCAGCAGTTAAAACTGCGATTTGTACTTCAGCTGAACCTGTATCGCCTTCGTGGCGGGCGTATGCCTTGATGATTTCGTTCTTACGTTCTTGTGTAAGTGCCATATTTATATCCACCTTTCTAAAATGTCGCCAGAGACTGCGTAAAGCGATGGTGAGCCGCTCAACAAAGTTACTGGTCGTGTTGTTTGTACAACGTTCTTAATTATACAGGAATACCATTGAAATGCAAGGCGAGAGATTGACAAATATGTGATAAAATGGACTAGTATATAAACACTGAAAGGAAGTGTGCCTACAGAAATGTATGCACCCGCGGATATTTATGGCCGAAACAACAATCACACGTGACGAAGTTGCCCATGTTGCAGGGTTAGCCAAATTAGCTTTTAACGATGCTGATCTTGACCAATTTACAACACAATTGGGTGATATCTTGAATATTTTTGATACGTTGAGCGAGGTAAATACTGATGATGTTATCCCAACATACTCAGTAACGGAAAATGTTAACCATTTGCGTGAAGATGTCGCAAATAACTGGAATCAAAAACAAGAACTTCTTAATAATGCACCACTTGAAGCTGCAGATTTAATTAAGGTTCCTGCAATTTTGAATGGTGAGGGGGAATAACATGACAATTAATTATTTTGAGCATGATTTAACTTCTTTGCACAATCAGTTGGTAAACAAAGAAGTAAGTGCGGTAGATTTGACACGTGCATCGCTTGATAACATTTCTAAAACTGATGATAAATTAAATGCATTTATTAGCACAAACCCAGACGAATCTATAGCACAAGCTCAAAAAATTGATGAAAAATCTGATTTTTCGAATGTCTTGACGGGTCTCCCTTTGGGATTGAAAGATAATATGGCAACCAAGGGCATTCAAACAACGGGTGCTTCGCATATTTTGGAAGGTTTTAAGCCAATCTATAATGCGACAGTGGTGGAAAAATTGCAAAACCTAGGGGCGGTTTCTGTTGGAAAGACTAACATGGATGAATTTGCCATGGGTGGTTCAACAGAAACCTCATACTATAAACAAACATCAAATGCGTGGGATCATAGTAAGGTGCCGGGTGGATCATCAGGTGGATCAGCTGCAGCAGTTGCCGCTGGACAAGTGCCATTTGCATTAGGGTCTGATACCGGTGGTTCAATTCGCCAGCCAGCTGCCTTTAATGGAATTGTTGGTTTAAAGCCTACGTATGGTCGTGTTTCACGTTGGGGCTTGTTTGCCATGGCTTCTTCACTTGATCAAATCGGGCCTTTCACAAGAACTGTGAAGGATAACGCAACAGTACTAAATGCTATTGCTGGTTTCGACGAGAAAGACTCAACTTCATCGCAGCGTGAAGTGCCTGATTTCACTGCAAAGTTAAGCGGTGATGTTAAGGGCTTAAAGATCGCTGTGCCAAAAGAATACTTTGGTGAAGGTATTGATCCAAAAGTTGCCAAGCAAGTCAAGGCTGCTATTGCACAATTAGAAGCATTGGGAGCAACTGTTGACGAAGTAAGTCTTCCACACACTAAATACGGTGTAGCTGCATACTATATTATCATGTCATCAGAAGCATCATCTAACTTACAACGTTATGATGGTGTGAGATATGGTTTCCGTGCCGATGACGTTAAAAACTTGGAAGATTTATATGTCAAAACACGTTCAGAAGGTTTTGGTGACGAAGTCAAGCGTCGTATCATGTTAGGAACGTTCTCATTGTCAGCTGGTGCGTATGATGCTTTCTTTAAGAAGGCCGCTAAAATTCGTACATTGTTGATTGAGGACTTTAATAAGGTTTTTGAAAACTATGATGTAATTGTTGGACCTACTGCGCCAACAGCTGCATATGGTCTTGGTGAAGAGGTTGATGACCCTACAGCAATGTACCTGGCAGATGTTTTGACTATCCCAGTAAACTTAGCTGGTCTACCTGGTTTGTCAGTCAACGCTGGATTTGTTGATGGATTGCCTGTGGGCTTGCAAATTATTGGTAAGCCATTTGACGAACAGACTGTTTATCAAACAGGATATGCTTACGAACAAGCCAGCCGTTTGTTTGAACAACATCCTGACGTTGCGAAAGAATATTAAAGAGGAGGGGCACACATGGGAACTGGAAATTTTGAAACAACGATTGGACTTGAAGTCCACGTTGAAATGCAAACAAACTCAAAGCTGTTGTCACCTTCACCGGTTCACTATGGTGACAAGCCAAATACTAATACAAACGTAATTGACTTTGGTTATCCTGGTGTTTTGCCGGTAGCAAACAAAGGCGCATTGGAATATGGTATGCGTGTTGCGCTGGCATTACACGCACAAATTTCGCCATTGATTCGTTGGGACCGCAAAAACTATTTTTACCCTGATAACCCCAAGGCTTATCAAACAACGCAATCACAAACACCAATTGGTACTAACGGTTACTTAGATGTGACATTGGCCGATGGAACGGTAAAGCGTGTCCACATTGCAGAAATGCACGTTGAAGAAGATGCGGGTAAAAATACACACGGATCTGATGGTTATTCTTATGTTGATTTAAACCGTCAAGGGACACCATTGATTGAAATTGTTTCAGAACCTGATCTTGCTTCACCAGATGAGGCCTATGCTTACTTAGAGCAGTTGCGCCAAGTGATTTTATTTACAGGTGTTTCTGAAGCTAAGATGCAAGAAGGTCAAATGCGTGCAGATGTCAATGTATCACTCAGACCATTTGGATCAGATCAGTATGGAACAAAAGTTGAAATGAAGAATATTAACTCATTCAACTACGTTCGTAACGCATTGATTTTTGAAGAAAAGCGACAGGCAGAGGTTTTGCGTTCTGGTGGTGTAATTCAACAAGAAACTCGACGCTATGATGAACCAACTAAATCGACAATCTTAATGCGTGTAAAAGAGGGAGCAGACGACTATCGTTACTTCCCAGAACCTGATTTGTCTCCGGTGGTCATTGATCAAAAATGGATTGATGAAGTTGCTGCAGACTTACCAAAATCATCGAGTGAACGTCAAGAAGCCTATGTAAATGACTTGGGAATTGAACCTTATGATGCAGAAGTTTTGACACAGACGCTTGCTATGTCTGATTTTTATGATGCGACTGTATCTTCAGGAGCTGATCCAAAACGCGCTGCTAACTATCTAATTGGTGATGTGAATGCTTATATGAATAAGAATCAAGTCGAGCTGCAAGACACGCGTTTGACTCCTGAGCATTTAGCAGGCATGATTAAGTTGATTGAAGACGGAACAATCTCTACAAAGCAAGCCAAGCAAGTCTTTGAAGCGATTATGATTGGTGAAGAGCCAGAAGCCTTTGCTAAGAAGCATGGTCTGGTTCAATTAAGTGATCCAGATTTGTTGTTAGGCTGGATTACTGAAGTATTGGACAATAATCCGCAATCTATTGAAGACTTCAAGGGCGGTAAAGATCGTGCTACTGGCTATCTTATTGGGCAACTTATGAAAATGTCCAAAGGACAAGCAAATCCAAGTGTTTTGAATAAGTTGTTGTTGTCAGAGTTAAAAAAACGATAAACGTTGAAAATGTAAACTAGTCAATAAGCGAGATTTTTCTCGCGTACATATTGTAAGCTGAAAGGAAAAGTGTTTGCCGGCATGAAACGAGCAAGAATTATCTATAATCCAACTTCGGGTCGAGAGGCTATTAAACGCGAGATGCTTGATATCCTCGCAGTTTATGAAAAAGCTGGGTATGAAACTTCGGCTTTTGCCACTACACCAGAACCACTGAGTGCGGCGAAAGAAGCAAGGCGTGCTGCTGAGGCTGGTTTTGATCTTATTGTCGCAGCAGGTGGGGATGGAACAATTAACGAGGTTGTTAATGGATTATCTCCCTTAACAAAGCGCCCGATGATGGCAGTCATACCGGCGGGTACAACCAATGATTATGCACGTGCATTAAAATTACCTCGCGATGAGCCATTAGAAGCGGCAAAAGTAATTTTGCAAAATGAAACCATTAAAATGGACATAGGCAAAATTGAAAAAGATAACGAAATTAAGTATTTTATGAATATTGCCGCTCTAGGAACTATTAGCGAGGTGACGTATGCAGTACCTTCGTTGATGAAATCATTATATGGCTATTTGGCCTATTTGGTTAAGGGGGCAGAGCTGATTACTCGAGTTAAAGCAGTTAATGCCAAGGTTATATTTGATGATGGTGAGTATTCAGGAAAAACTTCGATGATCTTTTTGGCACTGACTAATTCTGTCGGTGGCTTTGAGTCCATTGTGCCAGATGCAAAGTTAGACGATGGTCGTTTTACGCTCTTAATCATTAAAGAAGCTAACTTGGCACAGATGCTACAGATGGTGGCGCAGATGATTAATGGCGGTAAGCATATTGATAATCCTAAGTTAATCTATAAGAAAACCAACAAAGTAGAGATCTTGCCACTAGATAATGACCAAATGAAAGTGAATTTAGATGGCGAATATGGTGGTGATGCGCCAATGAAATTTACTGATTTACAACAACATATTGAATTTGTGGCCAATCGTTCAGGCATGTCAGAAAATTCTGTAAGTGTTGCTAAACGTAAATTTGTTGAAGAAGCCGAAAAACTAGATACAAAGTAACATCAGTAAGGCGCTAATTATGGCGCCTTATTCTCATTTTAAAGTGCGTGTCAAAAGGCGCAAGAAAGAAGCAAATCATTATGGCGAAAGCTAATCGAGTATATAAAACGAAAGCACCAGTAGTTAAAAATCAGGAAATAGAAGCAACCGTGATTGATATTACATATCAAGGCATGGGTGTTGTTAAGGTTGATAATTTTCCGATATTTGTAGTTGATGCTATTCCGGGAGAAATTGTCCGCGTGAGTGTCACAAAAGTACTAAAAAGCTACGCATTTGGGCGTGTAACAAGACGTATTCAGGAATCCGAAAATCGCGTTCAAAATGCCAACAAAATAGCAATTACTACAGGCATTGCACCGCTAGCCAATTTGAAATATGAGGCACAACTGGCGTTTAAACAACATCAAATTGAAGAATTATTTAAAAAGGTTAATGTAGATGTTGATGTGGCGCCGACTATTGGTATGGAAAATCCAACAGGGTACCGTAATAAGGCACAAGTACCTGTGCAAATGATAAATGGTAAATTAGAAACAGGTTTTTATCGTCGTGGGTCACATCGTTTAGTGCCAATTGAAGATTTTTATATCCAAGATCCCAAGGTTGATGAAGCAGTTCGTATTACGCGAGACATTTTACGTGAATTAGGTGTTTCCGCGTATGAAGAAGAAACTAAAAAAGGCGTTATTCGTCATATTATGGCACGACGGGGCTATTATTCACATGAATTAATGGTTGTTATCATCACGAATACTAAAAAGCTGCCTAATAGCGACTTAATTGCCGAAAAACTCAGTGCAAAACTACCTGAATTAAAGAGTGTTATCCACAATATCAATAATCACGATACCAATGTGATTATGGGACAATGGAATGAAACGATTTGGGGTGAAGATGATATTCACGATCAATTAATGGGTAAAGACTTTGTTATTGGGCCAAACTCTTTCTATCAGGTCAATCCTCAAACCACTTCGACCTTGTATGCGCTCGCAGCTGAAAAGGCTAATTTGAAACCGACTGACGTTGTTGTTGACGCGTATTCTGGTATCGGAACAATTACGTTATCTGTTGCGGATAAAGTGAAAAAAATATATGGTGTTGATGTTGTTGAAGGAGCAATTGAAGATGCTGAAAAAAACGCCAAAAATAATCAAATTACAAATGCCGAATTTGTATTGGCTGACGCACCAGAGCAAATGGCAAAATGGGCGGATGAAGGATTAAAGCCAAATGTTGTCTTTGTTGATCCACCACGCAAAGGGTTAACACAAGAATTGATTGATGCAGTTAAAGCAATGAATCCTGAAAAATTTGTATATATAAGTTGTAACCCAGCAACACTTGCGCGTGATGCTGTTCAAATTTTGGCTGCAGGATTTGAAATCGAAGGTGCAGTTCAGCCACTGGATCAATTCCCACAAACAACTCACGTTGAAAGCATTACAGTTTTCAAAAAAGCTGAAAATTAATAATTTAGATCCAAACAATATGCGGTACGCATCACTATGAGATTGTCCTTTCATAGCAGATGTGCGCTGCATTTTTCAGTGTGTCACAGAAATGTTTATTTGATATGTTAAAATGTAGTGTATAGAAAGAGGTATTCAACATGGCTAAAGTTGCTGAAACACCAATGATGGTGCAATATCATGAGATTAAAAGTCAATATCCTGACGCATTCGTGTTTTATCGTTTGGGTGATTTTTATGAGTTATTTGAAGATGATGCAGTGCTTGGCGCAAAATTGTTGGAGCTAACATTAACAGCACGTAATAAAAATTCTGAAAATCCGGTACCAATGGCTGGTATTCCACACCATGCTGCTCAGAATTATATTGATATTTTAGTTGATCAAGGACACAAAGTCGCTATAGTGGAGCAAATGGAAGATCCTGCCACTGCAAAGGGAATGGTGAAGCGTGACGTGGTGCAACTCATTACCCCGGGGACAAAGCTTAATAGTGGCATGGGCAATGATAAGCAAAATAATTATTTGGCTGCGGTATTACCACGAGATAATCGTTATTTTTTGAGTTACATTGATTTATCAACGGGTGAATTAAAAACCACAACACTAAAGCGTTTTAGCGATGTAATTGATGAGCTCAGTTCACTTGAAGTTAAAGAAATTGTGTTATTAAAAGATGATGAAACAACAGAACTAGGGATAGCTAATAAGCTTGCTGAACGGGGATTGGTAATTTCTACTCAATCTGACGTAAATGTTAATGCTACAGTTAGTTTTTTGACACAGCCTTTGGTACATGAAAATGAAGCACAAGTAACCACTATTTTATTAAACTATATATTTGACACCCAGCGCCGTAATTTGGATCATATTATTCCGGCTCAAAATTATGAACGCTTGGCTTATTTGAAATTCAACCAAGATACACGGACTAACTTAGATCTTGTAAAAAACGCAAGGACAAAAAAGAAAGCAGGTTCCTTACTTGGTCTAATTGATGAAACTAAAACCGCTATGGGAGGTCGGTTACTAAAACAATGGTTGCTGCGTCCACTTCGGGATACAGAAGACATCAATGAACGTTTAGATATGATTGAAGCATTTCAAAATGAATTTTTTGTACGTGGCGCGCTACAAGATCATTTGAAATCAGTATATGATTTGGAACGTTTAGCAGCTCGTGCTGCTATGGGCACGATGAACGCCCGAGAATTAGTACAATTAAAGCGATCATTATCTGCAATTCCAGGTATGAAGTCCGTTCTGTCCTCAAGCCAAGGTATTTTAAATCATGCTAGTCAACGACTAGAAGATATGAGTGATTTAGCTGGATTGATTGATGAAGCAATTGTTGATGACCCTCCGATTAGCATCCGTGAGGGCGATATCATCAATGATGGATTTGATTCAAAAATCGATGAATATCGTAACGTTTTGAGTCAAAATCAGAAATGGCTGGCACAATTAGAATCCGATGAGCGTGCTGCAACTGGCATTAATTCATTGAAAGTTAAGTACAATAAAAACTTTGGATTTTTCATTGAAGTATCTCGTGCAAATGTTAGTAAGTTAGAAGAAGGGCGCTATGAACGTAAGCAGACCCTGACTAATGCTGAAAGGTTTGTTACGCCTGAACTGAAGGAGCACGAGCGTTTAATTAACGAAGCGCAACTCAAAAGAACCGAGCGTGAATACGAATTGTTCATTACGATTCGTGAGCGTGTTAAAGCAAATATTTCTCGTTTACAAAAGTTGGCACGACAGGTAGCGCAATTAGACGTTCTAGCAAGCTTAGCAGATGTTGCTGACAATAATCGCTTTGTTCGTCCCACATTTACTGACGATAATATAATTAATATTAAGCAGGGACGCCATCCAGTGGTTGAAGCAATATTAGAAGCCGGTGAGTTTGTTGCTAATGATGTGAATTTGGATCAAAATACGGCAATGCAATTGATCACGGGGCCTAATATGGCTGGAAAATCAACCTATATGCGGGAGTTAGCGTTGATTGTTATTTTGGGTCAAATGGGCAGTTTTGTTCCGGCCGAAAGTGCCGTATTACCAATATTTGATCAAATATTTACCCGTATTGGCGCCAATGATGATATGGCAATGGGTCAATCGACATTTATGGTCGAAATGGCGGAAGCCAACCTAGCATTGCAAGAAGCCAGCGCGCACTCATTAATATTATTTGATGAATTAGGTCGAGGCACGGCAACTTATGATGGTATGGCATTAGCTCAAGCCATCATTGAATATTTAGATGCTCATGTACATGCTAAAACATTATTTTCAACCCATTATCATGAGTTAACGGCATTGGCAGACAAACATGAAAATATTAAAAATGTTCATGTGGGCGCTGTTGAAGATGAATCGGGTGAGTTACACTTCTTGCATCAGATTCAACAAGGACCAGCTGACAAATCGTATGGCATTCACGTTGCTGCACTAGCCGGATTGCCTGACGAATTAATTGCAAATGCAACAACAATTTTATCAGGATTAGAAAATCAAGAAGCATTAGTACCTGAACCAAAAGCTTCAGGGTTGTCTGAGCAAGTGGCATTGTTCAATGTTTCGGATGTTGATCCTAAAACAGAAACATTATTTCAAAAATTAGATAGCATCAACATATCAAAAATGACACCGCTAGAAGCATTAAATGTATTGGCAGAATTACAAAAATTGAGGAAGTAAGACAGTGCGCATACATGAATTATCAAATTTATTAGCTAACCAAATTGCCGCTGGTGAGGTCATTGAGCGTCCAGCCAGTGTTGTAAAAGAATTAGTTGAAAATGCTATTGATGCAGGGGCAACACAAATTGATGTCATCGTAGAAGAAGCCGGTGAGTCATTAATTCGTGTTGTCGATAATGGTGAAGGAATTAACCCAGAAGATGTACCGTTAGCTTTTACTAGGCATGCTACTAGTAAAATTAGCAATCGACATGATTTGTTTAATATTATGTCTCTTGGATTCCGTGGAGAAGCTTTGCCGTCGATAGCAGCTATTTCTGATGTAACCCTGAATACCACTACTCAAGAAGCGCCAAGTGGGATCATGTATCATATCAAAGGTGGCAAGCAAGTTTCTGCAACGCCAGCCAACGGACGGCGAGGAACGGTGGTTTCTGTTAGAGATCTATTTTACAATACCCCAGCTAGATTAAAATACTTGAAACGGCCGCAAACAGAGTTGTCTCGTATCGCTGATATTATGAATCGTATTGCGTTGTCATATACGAATGTTGCCTTCACTGTAACTGCTGATGGACGTAATATTTTACAAACAAATGGGGATGGTAATCAGCAACGTGTTATCGCTGCGATATATGGACGTGACGTTGCGCAAAAAATGCGTGCAATTACTGGCGAAGATGATGATTTTAATATTACAGGGTTTGTGTCATTACCAGAACTCACGCGAGGTTCGCGGGATTACTTAACGATATTGGTTAATGGCCGTTTTATTAAAAATTTTTCCGTATCAAATGCAGTTATTCGTGGATATGGGTCAAAGCTGATGGTTGGTCGTTTTCCAATGGGTGTCATCAACATCAATACAGATCCTTTATTAGTTGATGTTAACGTACATCCGCAAAAAGCTGAAATTCGATTATCAAAAGAAGCCGAACTATCAGCATTAATTATTGATACTATTAAATCTTGCTTTGCTGATGAAAATTTAATTCCAGATGCTTATGAAAATCTATATGGACAGGCTCAGACTAACAAAATTGAGCCACCAGCACCAAAGCAAGTAGCACCATGGGCTAAGCCAGATATGGAACAGACTATTGCAATCAATACAGGTATGGATAGCAATGAAGTGGTCATCAATCAAGAGGCAGATTTGATGAACCATGCAGTTAATGAGTTTACTCAAAAATATGCTCACGAACCTAACTTACCAATATTTGATGATGAAATAACTGTGCAAGTTTCTGAAGATATATCCAGCTATAATAAGCCAGATATACCAACCCAAGAAGAATTAGACATTTCACCAAAGAAACCGAGCGGATTTCCCAGCCTAGAATACATTGGACAAATGCATGGTACGTTTTTGTTTGCTCAAAGTAGCGAAGGATTCTATTTGATTGACCAACATGCTGCACAAGAACGTGTGAAGTATGAATATTATCGAAAAGAAATTGGTCAGGTTGGCACGGATAAGCAACGAATGTTAGTGCCAATCACCATTAACTATTCTGTAGCTGATATGTTGAAGATTGCCGATAAGGAAGCCGAATTAGAGGCTATTGGCTTGACGCTAGAACCATTCGGGCCAACAACAGTAATTGTCCGTGAACATCCAACATGGTTTGAAAAGGGCCAAGAGACTGAAACGATTAAAGAAATGGTTGATTGGATATTACGAGACGGTAATTTGACAGTTGCCGAATTTCGTGAACGGACAGCAATTATGATGAGCTGTAAACGCTCAGTCCGTGCCAACATGCATTTAAGCGACTTACAAGCCCGGACGTTGCTCGAATCACTTGCCTCGACTGAGAACCCTTATAATTGTCCTCATGGTCGTCCAGTGGTGACGTCATTTACACTAACTGAAATGGAAAAAATGTTTAAACGCATTCAAGATTCACATGAGGCATGGGAGGAATATGATAACCATCCATATTAACCATTTGTAACACATTAGTTTTTCTAGTTACTTCATATTTTTTGGGATAGATTTGTTATCACATTATTATTTAATAAAGTAAAAATGGATTAATTTTTCACTTGCGTAACTCAAAATTATTCGATAAAATATGATTTCAAACAATTGATGGGAGAAATTGTAATGGCATTGAATACAAAATTAAATCAGACAAAAAATAATGTTAAAAAAAATACTAAAATTATTAAAGACAATAGTAAGCAAGTTGTTAAAAATTCAATTGAAGACTTCAAACATGATAGTGTTCCTATGGAACATAAGAAGTAACCTCTTAATGCTCTTTACATAAAATCTGGTGATGATCTTGCCTCGAATATTTATTCACAGCACATGGCTTTGGAAAAAAATGATTTGTGCGAGGCATATGCTTTTACAAGCGCTTACAGTTGCGTTATACTTACCACACAACATCGAATATCATTCAAGGAGGACGCTCATGTCATTTGAAGAAAAGTTTGATAATGCTAAAGATAAAATTGCTGGTAAGGCAAAAGAACTTGAAGGAAAAATTACCGGTGATAAAGCACGTGAAGTCGAAGGTAAGACCCAAAATGTTAAGGGCGAAGCCAAAGATGATGTACAAAAGGTTCGAGATGTTGCCCATGACGATGTCGATGCCGTAAAAGATGCTTTGAAAAATAAAAAAGATAATCCAGAAAAATAATAAGTTTACAATTGCATATCAAAAAGGCTGGCTAGGGAATTCCGATCGGCCTTTTTTGTATGATATAATTAGACTTACGGATACAACTGTCTTTTCTACAGGGTAGTTTGAAGAGAAAAATAAAAGGAAAATAATAGAGAAAAATAGTTGACATTTGGACAATATATTTTCTATTTACTAGGTTCTACAATAATGGCTTTTAACAATAATGATATAATTATTCGTTTACGTTACGCACTCAACATAAAAGATGCTGATATGATCAAAATTTTTAAATTTGGTGGCGTAACAATAGATGAAGATCAATTACACAATCTATTGACAAAACAAGCAGAAGATACGAAACGTGATGAGAAGGTCGCTACAAAAATACTTGAATCATTTATGAATGGCTTGATTATTTCACAACGTGGTGAAAAAATTGGTCCCGATTTAAAGCCTGTTCCACCAACATTTGATATGGTCAACGAGGCAGCGATAAATAATGTTGTTATCAAAAAATTGAAAATTGCGATGGCCTATACTAGTGATGATTTAATTGGTTTCTTAAAAACGGCAGGTATTCAAATTTCTAATAGTGAGTTAAGTGCAATATTACGTCGACCGGATCATCGAAATTATAAACCGGCTGGTGATCGCTATCTTCGTAATATTTTAAAAGGGATGGCCATGGAGTACCGTCCTGAGGATGTCAAACGCACAGCAAGAAAGTAGTATTGTGAACGTTTTCATATATGTGTACAATTAAGTTAGAGACTTAATTATAAGGAGGAAATATATGGTAGAACGTACTTTTATGATGATTAAACCGGATGGCGTTTCGCGTGGCAAAATTGGTGAGATTATTCAGCGAATTGAGCATAAAGGCTATGCGATTAAAGCGATGAAAATGGTACAACCTACTCCTGAATTACTAGCAAAGCATTATGCTGAACATGTGGGCAAATCATTTTATCCTTCGTTAGTGCAGTATATGACTTCGGGCCCGATTATTGCGATGATTGGAGAAGGAACCAACATTGTATCGGGCTGGCGAACAATTATGGGAACGACCAATCCAACACTAGCTGCACCGGGAACTATTCGTGGTGATTTAGGTCGTGAATGGGAAGGGGAAGCTGTTATGAATATCGTTCATGGTTCGGACAGTGTTGAAGCGGCCGAATATGAAATCAAATTATGGTTTGCGTAACGCAGTGTAAGATGAATGATGTTTTTAATAGTTAAAGTGAATTGATTAAGCACTCACGGGAATTGATTTAAATCCACTTGGGCGCTTTTTTATTTTGTTTTTTCAATAATATATTAGCGATTTAACATAATTTTAAAGAATTACCTAAAGTTTGGTAAAATAGTACATATGGACTTGGAGACAAAATTTAATGCAATTAGAAAATATTGAAATACTAGAGAATCATTCACTAGCACCATATGCTTATACGCAAGCTGGTGGATTGGTTGATTATTTAGCCATCCCCAAAAGTATTCATGAATTGAAAGTACTGGTGAACTGGGCTAAAGAGTTAGGCATGCCTGTGCAAGTTTTTGGTCGGCTATCCAATTTAATCGTTCGCAATGGTGGTCTACGGGGACTATCCATCTTACTACATGATTTACGGGACGTCGTTGTGGATCAAAATAAAATCGTAGCATCAGCTGGTGCTGATTTAATTTGGGTAACTGAGCAAGCGTTTGAACATGGGCTGAGTGGTTTAGAGTGGGGCGCAGGAATTCCAGGGTCAGTTGGCGGAGCTGTATTCATGAATGCAGGCGCTTATGGGGGGCAAGTTGATATGGTTGTGTCATCTGTCACTGCTTTAATGCCAGATGGCACTCTGCAAAATTTTGAAAAAAAGGCATTGGAATTTGGTTACCGAAAATCTGTTTTCCAGAGCAACGGTGGCATTATAATTAGTGCGACTTTTGAATTGCAACCAGATAGTTGCACTGCTATCAGGACACGAATGGATGAAAATAATTTTAAACGTGCTAATAAACAACCACTAAATTATCCATCGAATGGCTCTGTTTTTAAGCGGCCAGAAGGTTACTTTGCAGGTAAATTGATTATGGATTCTAAATTACAAGGTGTCCGCCGCGGCGGTGTTGAAGTTTCCAAAAAGCATGCGGGATTCATGGTCAATATCGCACATGGCACCGGTAATGACTATGAGGATTTAATTCATTATGTACAAAAAACAGTGTATGAAAAATTTGGTGTGCATTTAGAAACAGAAGTCAGAATAATGGGAGAGCGTTAAGGAATGGCAATATTAGAATTAATTGTAATATTAATTGTTGCGGTAACCATCTCTAACATTGTGTCGCATTTTATACCTGAGATACCTATCAGTTTATTTCAGATTGCGATTGGTCTCTTTCTAGCACTGGTATGTGGTATTTACGTTGAAGTTGATTCAGAGTGGTTTATGCTATTGTTTATAGCACCATTATTGTTTAACGATGCATGGCGTTTTCCAAAACATGAACTTTGGGAATTACGTGGGCCGATTTTAGGTAATTCAATTATTTTGGTTATCTTAACAACGTTAGTCGGTGGATTTTTAATGCACCTATTAATGCCTCAACTACCAAAATCAGTGGCTTTGGCCCTAGCGGCTGTGATATCACCAACTGATCCGGTGGCCGTACAAGCCATTGCTCGGCGTGTGAAGCTTCCGGAAAATGTGATGCATATTGTTTCAGGAGAAAGTTTAATCAACGACGCGAGTGGGTTGGTTAGTTTTAATACGGCGATTAAAGCCACCATCGCAGGTACTTTTCTAATTGGTGAAGCCATTGGAAACTTCTTTTGGATGACTATTGTCGGATTAGCTGTTGGGCTAATTCTTGGTAGTTTTGTTAGCTGGCTACGTGACTCTTTTGATCGTGTTGGCTTGAATGATGTGGTTTTCCATACGGTTGTGACTTTGTTAATGCCATTCGTTATTTATTGGGTTGCTGAGGACATTTTTCACTCCTCTGGTGTAATTGCAGTTGTGGCTGGTGGCGTTCTATCGAAAATTTTGAGCGATCAGCATATGAATGCGCGTTCACCTGAAATAAATGTGGTCACAGTACGTACTTGGGAAGTATTTGTTTATTTGCTAAATGGCACAATTTTTATCTTACTAGGTATTGAACTTCCTGCTGCCATGAAAGATATTGTGCGTAGTACGCAGGTTCATACGGGTATGGCCATCTTTTATGGTGTTGCCGTTTGGTTTATCATATTTACTATTCGTACATTTTGGGCTTACGGCACGCAAATTACATATCATTTAAAACATAAGGAACGCGCCATTTCTTTTAGAATGGCAATCATATCGGGCCTTACTGGTGTTCGTGGTGCGGTTACAATGGCCGCTGTTCTAACCGTTCCATCGACTATTGCAGACGGATCGGCTTTTCCACAACGTAATTTACTCGTTTTTGTGGCGGCAGTAGTGGTGATTATTAGTCTGTTGGTGGCCACAATTATGTTGCCAATTGTTACCAAACAACGAACCACACATGATTTTACACAACCAGAAGTGGGCGAAGTTGAAACATCAAGTACCCATGAATCTAAAGTTGATTTAACTGAGGCACAAGCAAGAATATTTTCCATTCGAATTGGTATACAAGTTCTCCGTGAGCAACAAAATGATCATAATAGAATTATTGTCTATGAATTAATTGGTAGAAAACAACAAATTATTGACCAGATTTATCGACAGTTAAACAAAAGTAATGATCATAAAGTTAATATTGAAGATGATCGAGAATTGCGACGCGTCGCATTAGAAGCGCAACGAAATTGCTTACGTCAACTGCTCGCCGATGAAAAAATATCTATACTAACTTATTCTTCTCAAAATCGACGTTTAGATCGTCTAGAGAATATGATTGATTCTGATAAACACTATCATTTATCTACCCAGTGGATTATTATATTGTGGCGGCGTACGCTAAGAAGTATTCGGATTTGGATTTCGGATGAGTCAACCGACCAATTTCGTGAAGAAAGTTCAATGGCCACTAAAGAAATGGCCAAGGAAGCCATTCAGTCTTTGTCTGAATATATGGAAAAGTATACAGGTGATACTGTTTCACATCGAATGGAACGCCAAGCGGCTTATAATTTGATTATATTTTATCGTAATCAGATTGAGAAAGAACGTCACCCTGATACACCAGAACAACGTGAACTAGATGATAGATATCGAATGGAATTGGAAATCAAAGCATTAAATGTGGAACGTGAAACGATTCAACAACTTTATGAACAAGGGCGTATTTCAAGACAAGCAGGCGTGAACATACGTCAGTTTATCAATTATGCTGAAACAGCTGCTCTAGCAGGAAGGGATGAGGAATAGCTAAGTATGAATATTCTACTATATTTTACATTTAATAACCTAATGCATGTCATTGACATCGCTATTATATGGTTTATTTTGTATAAGCTCATTCAATTTGTCGAAGGAACCCGCGCTTTGCAGATATTGTTTGGAGTAGGCTTCGTTATTTTGGTTAAGGTAGTGAGTTGGTACCTTGGTTTAGTAACCCTATCATGGATTATGGATCAAATAATTACATGGGCTCCAATAGCAGTGGTAGTTATTTTCCAACAAGAGATTCGACGAGGATTAGAAAGCTTGGGACGACGTTTGGTCATTCGTCGTGCTCGTGTAGATAATTCTAAAGAACATCAACTAATTAAGAGTCTAGATGATGCTTTGCAGTATATGTCTAAACGACGAATAGGTGCATTAATTACGATAAAACGTGATGGTAGTTTAGATGAATATATCAAAACTGGCATAAAATTAGATGCCTACATTACGGGTCAGTTGTTAATTAATACGTTTATTCCTAACACACCTTTGCATGATGGTGCCGTGATTATTGATGATGATCGCATCGCTGTTGCTGCAGCATACTTACCATTATCAGAAAGTACGCGAATACCAAAGGAACTGGGAACACGGCATCGTGCTGCTGTTGGTATTAGTGAAGCAAGTGATGCAATTACAGTGGTTGTTTCTGAAGAAACAGGGGAAATATCGATTACTCAAGGGGGGGATTTACTTCGCAATATGGACCAAGAGTCTTACATGAACTTTTTTGAACATCAATTTTTGGTGCAAATTGACGAAGAAAATGACAAACACTGGTGGCAAAAGATTGGAGGACGTTCAAAATGAAAAAAATAGGACAGTCTAAAATCGTTAATTTGGTGGTTTCCTTAGTTATCGCTATTTTACTTGCCGCTTATGTTTCTAGTACGAAACAAGGTACTGCTACCAACAATGGAGGGTCAACAAATTTTTCAACGTTGATTCCAGAAAAAAGGGCTACCCTAAAGGTACCTTTAAATTTACAAGTTGATTCAGATAAATATGTTGTTATCGGCGCACCGTCAACAGTTAAGGTTGGTATTGAGGGGTCGGGACCACTGGTGACAGCTGCACAGAGTCATAATGACATTCAAGCTAGCGTAGATTTACGTAGCTTAGGTGTTGGTAAGCACAATGTTAAGGTGGCTTTACGAGGCGTTAACTCTTCCCTAACATCTACGGTAACGCCACAAACAGTCACGGTGACAATTTCCCAAAAGAAATCGGCAAAACTGCCAGTGCAGGTTAGTTTCGATAAAAGTAAGATTGCGACCGGATACACGGTTGGAGATTCAACATCAGATCCAAAAAATGTCACGATTTCAGGACCTAAGGCTAACGTCGAAGCTGTGAGTTATGTAGATGCCAAAGTGTCACTTGATAGTGGTGTTAAACAGTCTGTCTCACAATCTGTCAAACTTGTTGCACGAGATAAAGATGGTAATGCAGTTGAGGTTAATATCAGTGATCCAACGGCGAATGTCACGTTAGATGTAGAACCTGAAGACAGTAAAAAAATGAATTTGAGCGCAACAATAAACAATGGTGACAGTGATGACTATACGATTACATTTGATCCAAAAACGGTGACGGCATATGGTTCTTCTGATATACTTAAATCGGTGGACACTATTAATATACCAGTGGATGTTGGAAATATTAGCAATAAAACAACGCGTACTATAGAGATTCCTACACAAACAGGGATTGTTGAATATAGTGTTTCAAAAGTAAAAGTAACTATTACACCGTCAAACACCAGCTCAACAAGTAGCAGTTCGACGGGGAGCACGAGCAGTAGCTCTAGTTCATCATCTTCATCATCCTCTGAATCAACAAGCAGTACAAGTAGTAGTACTCAAAGTAGTGCAAGCACAACATCAGAAACTAAAGGACAGTAAAATATGTCAGAATTTAATCTTAAATATTTCGGAACCGATGGTGTAAGAGGTGTTGCAAATAAAACACTTACACCTGAGCTTGCTTTTCGTCTTGGCCGTACAGGTGGTGCAATATTAACCAGGCATGCCAACGATGAAAACAAGAAACCAGTTGTTATTGTAGGTCGTGATACTCGAATTTCAGGCGAAATGTTACAACAAGCCATTATTGCAGGATTTTTATCAGTTGGTATTGATGTGCTGCGGTTAGGCGTTATTACTACGCCAGCTGTAGCTTTTCTGGTTCAAAATTTAGAGGCAGACGCTGGTGTGCAGATTACAGCTTCACATAATCCGGCAGCTGACAATGGCATAAAATTCTTTGGAAATGATGGTTTCAAATTATCTGACCAATTAGAATATGAAATTGAACAATTATTAGATGAATCAGAAGATACACTACCTCGTCCCAGTGCTGATGGATTAGGTGTCGTTAATAATTATCCGGAAGGCGTTCAAAAGTACCTAGAATTTCTTCAAAAAACAATTCCAACAGACCTTAATGGTATGCGAATTGCTCTTGATGGTGCTAATGGCGCTACCAGCGGTTTATTAGCACGATTGTTTGCGGATTTGGGAACAGATTTCGTAACATTAGGAACAGAACCAAATGGGCTAAATATTAATGATGGCGTTGGATCTACTAATCCAGCGGCGCTTGCTGAACTTGTAAAAGAAAATGATGTACAAGCAGGTCTAGCATTTGATGGTGATGGGGATCGATTAATTGCTGTTGATGAAAATGGTGAGATTGTTGATGGTGATAAAATTATGTTTATCACTGGAAAATTCTTAAATGAACAAGGGCGTTTAAAGCACAATGCAGTTGTCTCAACAGTAATGAGTAATATTGGTTTCTATAAGGCGTTGGCAGAAAACGATATGACTAGTATCAAAACAGCAGTCGGTGACCGCTATGTTATGGAAGAAATGATTAAATCGGACCATAATCTTGGTGGCGAACAGTCTGGTCACATTATTTTTCGTGATTGGGCAACAACTGGAGATGGCTTACTAACGGCTCTACAATTGTTATATGTAATGAAAGAGACGGGAAAGAAGCTATCTGAACTGGCAGCTCCTGTTCATATTTATCCACAAAAATTAGTGAATATAACTGTCGCTGATAAAGAAGAAATTCAGCATGATCCTGATGTTATTGCCAAAATTGCTGAGGTTGAAGTACAGATGGCAGGGGACGGTCGAGTATTAGTCCGCCCTTCAGGAACAGAACCTTTACTACGTGTCATGGTGGAAGCACCAACGCAAGAGTTAGTGGAAAAGTATACTGAATCCATCGCAAATGTTGTTCGTGAAAAATCTGGACTATAAAGCATACGATTACTACTATGATCTTTAGATTGAGTGGCTATAACTTTTCGAAAAGTATGGCCACTTTTTTGATATAATATACTATAGACTACGCTTTAAAAGGAAAATAACGTGTCACAAGACAGTTTTAAATCATACATTTTAAAAAAATTTAATATCTCATTTAATGACGAAAGCTTATTAACAGAAGCTTTAACGCAACGCAACTATTTGAATGAACATCCGGACGAAAAAGGTCGCGACTACCAGCGTCTGGAGTTTCTAGGTGACTCTGTCATGCAAATGATTGTTGCTGAGTATTTGTTTAAGCGCTATCCTGACTGGCATGAAGGTCAATTGACCGAAATGCGTATTGCAATGGTTCAAACAAGATCATTTGCGCATTTCTCACGCATGGTTCATTTAAACGAAGGTATTCGTTTAGGAAAAGGTGAAGAGATGAGCGGGGCGCGGGATCGCGACTCATTGCTTGAAGATATTTGGGAAGCTTTTATTGGTGCATTGTATCTAGATCAAGGGGCAGATGTCGTTAGACAATTCTTAAATCAAACATTATTTGCAGCAATTGATACAGACTTTTTTGATCGTTTTATTGATTTTAAAAGCCGATTACAAGAGCGATTACAGACCAAAGGGTCTGTGGATATTGATTATCAGACCGAAAAAGAGGAACAATTATCAGATAATACCCAATTATTTGAAGCGAGTGTCTCCGCTAATGACAAAGAATTAGCGCGTGGTACTGGTAAATCCATCAAAGATGCTGAAAAAGCAGCTGCCAGAGCAGCACTAAAAATACTGGAAGATAATGTCAACTTATGAAACTAAAATCACTTGAAATTAGCGGATTTAAATCATTTGCTGATAAGACAATGATTGAACTAATGCCGGGGATGACCGGTATTATTGGACCTAACGGTTCAGGAAAATCAAACATCATTGAAGCGATTCAATGGGTGATGGGTGAACAATCTGCCAAAGATTTGCGTGGGACAAAGATGTCCGACGTTATTTTTGGTGGTACCGATAAACGTGGTGCGTTGAATCGCGCTGAAGTGTCAATTACTTTTGATAATTCTGATCACTATGTACAATCTGATTTTAATGAAATTCGAATTACGCGAAAGTTGTATCGATCAGGTGAAAGTTCCTATTTAATTAATGGTGTTGAGAGCCGGTTGAGAGATATTCATGAATTGTTTATGGATACTGGTTTGGGACGTGAAAGTTTTTCAATAATATCCCAAGGACGAGTTGAAAGTATTTTCAATGCAAAACCTGAAGATCGACGCGGCATTATTGAAGAAGTCGCCGGCGTGTATAAATACAAGCAAAATAAAGAAAAGGCGCAAAAAGAATTAACCCAGACAAGTGATAATTTATCACGTGTGGCGGATATTATTCATGAGATTGAAAGTCGAATTGATCCATTAGCGGAGCAGGCGGCAGAAGCAACAGATTATTTAGCTCAAAAAGAACGTTTTGATACGTTAGATAAGGCGCGATTGGCATGGTCAATTCATGATCTCAATGGTCAAATATTATCAACGACTAAACAAGTAGAAACACATGACAAACGTGTTAACCAGACGAAGCTAGCACTAGATGTTGTCAATAAAAAATTATTAGACAAACGTCAAGAACGTGTTAGTGCACAATTGTCACGAGATAGCTTACAGGCTACAATTCTAGAGTGTACTCAAAAACGTGAACGTTTGATTGGCGCTAAAAATTTAGGAGCACAGCAAATTTCAACGCTAAATAGAGATGTTGAAAGTGCTAAAAAACAAGAGTTTGATTTACAAAATCGTGTTCGGAAATTAGATGAACAAATTAGCCAAGTAGAAAAACAAAAAGATGGGTTACAAAAACAACACCAACAATTAAAAATTGGTCTGGGACAATTCGATACAAGTGTACAAGTTGAGTTACAACGTGAAATACAAAGCAAAATTGAAGTAAATCGACATCATTATATTCAAACAATGCAGGATATAGCTACACTGCATAACACGCAAAAAAATGACGAAAAGCTATTACAGCAGCTAGAAAGTCGTCAAAAAGTGTTGTTAGTCCGTCTTGATAATGAAAACAAAGAGTTAACAGCTATTCAAAGAACGTTTAACAAAAAAGTACCAAATAGTGATTATGATGATGTAAACATTACAGAACTTGAAAAAAATGTAGCAGATTTAAAGAAAGACATTGGTAATGCAGCAAAAACATATAAGTCCACAGAGCAAAATTGGTACAAGGTATTAGATGAATTAAACAAGGTACGTAGTCATCGCGATGCACTCAATTCATTAGACGAGTATGCTGGCTTTTATCAAGGTGTTCGCGCGCTGATGAATCCACAAACTTTAGAAAAATTTAGTGGTATTAAAGGGGTTATTGCTGAATTAATGACCGTTCCCAGTCGTTATGCTTTGGCAATTGAAACCGTATTAGGTGGTGTGTTACAACAGGTTGTAGTAGATAATACATCAACGGCCAAGCAGGTTATTTCTTATTTAACAAAAAACCGGGCGGGACGTGTTACAATTTTACCAATGGATACCATCAAATCACGTCACTTAAGCGGTCTGGAAGCAGTGCAACACATGGATGGTTTTATAGGAGTTGCCGCGGATTTGATTGATATGCCTGAGGAAATGTCTGCTATTAAAGCCAACATATTAGGGACAACCGTTTTGGCGGAAAATTTAGATCAAGCAACTGAAATTGCCAAACGTGGACATTTTCGTTTTCGCGTGGTAAGTCTAAGTGGCCAAGTTGTTAATGCTGGTGGTTCTATGACAGGTGGCGCAACCCAAAAACGTGGCGCAACCTTATTGAGTCGTCAATCTGATATTGCTGAATTAAGTGAACTTGCAGATGAATTATCTGTTCAAGCAAGAACATTAGAAGAAACACTGCAGTTGAAACGTTCAACTGGTGAACAGTTACAAGAAAAACTACTTTTGGCACAAGAATCATTGCGAGCAGCTCAAAATGATACTAAAAAAATTGATTATGAGTTATCGCGGCAACAGGATGCTGTTAAGCAACAAAAAAGAGCTGTGCAAGCTATTGAATATGAATTGAAAGAAGTAAGCGAACAACAACTAGAACTGAAAAATCGCATAGCAGAGTTTAGTACTAAAATCAAAAATATTGAACAACAAAAATTGGATCAAGAACAGCTGACTGCCAAATTAGCTCATGACTTAGAGACAGCTTCAATAAAATCACAATCAACAAATGAAGAAAAAGCCACGTTGCAAACTCAGTTTGCAACAGTTGGTGCTCAGCTTGACAGTATTAATGGCCAGTTGAGTTTATTACAGAATCAACGTAATGAACTACAGAGAGAGCATAGTACTGTAGAAGAAAACTTAAAAAATCTGCAAAAACAATTGGCTATAGCGCAAGGTAATGTAGCTAACCAAAGTATAATTGATGATATGTCGCATCAACTTGATGCCACACAAGAAAAGTATGACAATATTAATACACAAATCGTGGCTTTGACGAACAGCATCACGGATTTGGAAGAGCAATTTGCAACGCAACAGGAGACTTTGAGAACGCTTATTGGATCACAAAGTCAGTCTGCAGCGCACTTGGCTCGTTTGCAGACACAGATAGAAAATCTGCAAACACAATTACTGACGCAGTACGATGTTGGCGATGTGGAAGCTTTGTACCAAAAAGTTGCTGACATGGATTTTCAAAATATTACCGAACAGTTGCGCTTAGTTAAACGTAGTTTAGATGAAATTGGCAATGTTAACATTGGAGCTATTGAAGAGTATGAGTCTGTAAAAACACGATTTGAATTTTTGACAAAACAACGCGATGATTTGAACTCAGCTAAAGAGACACTGCTACAAACAATTGATGAAATGGATACGGAAGTACAAGTTCGTTTTAAAAAGACTTTTGATGCAGTTGCGACACATTTTTCAGATATTTATGCCAAAATGTTTGGTGGCGGTCGTGCAGAAATTAGCTTAACAGACCCAGCCCATTTATTAACAACCGGCATTGATATAACAGCGCAACCCCCTGGTAAAAAATTCCAGCAAATGAGTTTGTTGTCTGGTGGTGAAAAAGCATTGACTGCGATTACGCTGTTATTCGCTATTTTGCACGTTCGCCCTGTTCCTTTTGTTGTGCTTGATGAAGCCGAAGCTGCGTTGGATGAAGCAAATGTGGCGCGTTTTGCTAGATATTTACGTGAATTTGCTGGTGATACACAATTTATCGTTATTACGCACCGTAAGGGGACGATGGTGAATGCTAATTTGTTATATGGTGTGACGATGCAAGAAGCTGGCGTGTCAAAAATGGTCGCAGTTGATTTAGATCGAATGGAAGAAGCAGTTTCATAATTGTATAATTTGTTTAAGAAACAGCTATATGCTCAGAAGCGTGTATTACTTGGATTAGGAGAAAAATAAATGGGATTATTTGATATTTTTCGTAAAAAGAAAAATGAAACGGTTGAGCAGGAGTCTGCGTCAGAATCCACTGAAATTTTGAGTGAATCTGAATCTAATAGTGATGCTTCTGAGGATGAGCAAAGTACTGCTGTATCTGAAAATACGTCAGCCGTGACGCAACCGATGATGGAACAAGTTGGTTTAGTTAACGAAGATGAAGCCAAGATTTGGCAAGAGGCGCTTGACAAACAAAAAATCAGTACCCCACAATTAACAGAAACAGAAACAGAAACAGAAACAGAAACAGAAACAGAAACAGAAACAGAAACAGAAACAGAAACAGAAACAGAAACAGAAACAGAAACAGAAACAGAAACAGAAA